>OFRM01000317.1_pt1 | contig 21532 bp, 17 predicted proteins | sample 1543101 | NCBI WGS metagenome assembly OFRM01 (sample SAMN07774223, study PRJEB24372) | wastewater metagenome | isolation source: Exp Tend VB 0WW | collected 2016-02
GGAAGATGATTACCAACTTTATAATGGATGGAAATCTTCTTCGGCAGATTGTTAAGGAGGAGCTATGTTAGAGACAGTTTTAGAGAAATTAAACAAAGCAAAAGAACTTATTGAAGAAGCTAAGGAATTAGCTTCCAAGCATAATATTCAACTTTTTCGTGAGGTTTGGTATCTTACAAATAATGACCAAAAATTAGCTAGGGAAAGACCTTATTGGCAATCTTCTACTGATCAATGTAATGAAGACCCTGATTATATGGACTACATATAGGAAAACTCATGTTATTAATTGGAAGTCAAGCTCTTAAATATTATACAAATCTTGATAGGGAACCTAGAGATTGGGATTTTATTGGAACAATCGATGAAATAGAGTCCTTCATTCAGGCGCGAAAAGATGAAGTAGAATCAGCTTATCCTTCAAGTGAAGGAAAGAAAATGATTGTGAAGCTAAAAGACGAGCTTCCAATTGAGTTTGAAATAGCTTGGGAAGGAAGTACGGCTGAAAAGCTACTAGAGATTGTAAAAGATCAGAATGCTTTTTATAATTCAGGACCTTATAAAGAACTTCTTGTAAAGACCAATGTGGTATTAGGGGAATTAGTACTTGTTCCGTTACTAAGTACACTTTATGAATTGAAGATGTCTCATAGATTTTTAAAGAACTCCCCTCATTTCTTAAAGACTATGCGTGATATTCAGTTAATGCGTTCTCTTGGGGCGCAAATTGAACATCCTGAATGGCTAAAAAAGAGGGAAGTAGAAACTTACAACTACAGCCATCCTAAATTGAATGTTGCTAAAGATGAGTTTTTTAAGAAAGATGATGGCCAGGTCGTATATATCTATGACCATGATTCAATTCATATAGCAATGGCGAGATTTGATAAGCCAGCTTATGAATATTTCAAGCCAGAAGGATCGCAAGTTCTATGTGATAAAAAGATGTTCTTTGATTCTCCAGAAGAAATCAAACTAGCATCTGTAGTTGAAGAAGCAACTGTTTTGGCGCTTGAAAGAAGCCAAATTCCTTATAAAGGATTAGTTGAACCTCTGTGGTCCTTTAAAATGGCCCTCATGAAGGTTTGCACCTCTATAACCTCAGGATATTGGAGGAGCTATGCATATGAGGCGTATGACAAAGTACTAGGTCTATACGATGAAAAATACGTAGAAAAGTTCTGGAAAGCTGTTGCTGATGGAATAGTTAAGAAATTATAATTCTAGGTGAAGTTTTTAGTAGAAATGTTCTTTTAGTATAGGTAGTTTGTATAAATGGGATTAAACGAAGACATCAAGAAATTAGTAGAACAGATTGAGAAAAGAAAAACTCACATAAAAGGAGAAGAAAGTACAAAACAAGCACTAGTACTTCCGTTTTTACAAGTACTAGGCTTTGATATCTATGATCCAACAGAAGTTAAACCAGAATATGTAGCTGACTTTGCAAAGAAGAAATCCAGTGGTCAGTTCGAGAAAATCGATTATTGCCTTTTTATAAAGAACCAGCCATCTATTTTCGTAGAGTGCAAAGCAATAGGAGAACCACTATCTATCGATGATGGACAATTGGCTAGGTACTTTAACTCAACTCCATCTGTTAAATTGGCGGTATTAACAAATGGACTAGAATATCAATTATTTACGGATTCTGTCCCTAATATAATGGATGGAGTTGCCTTTTGTAAGTTTAATCTTTTATCTTCATTAGATGTAGAAGACGTAAAGTTACTTAGCAAGGCCAATTTTAGCTTGGCCAATATTAAATTAAGAGCAGAAACCTCTGCTTCACTCGATAAAATCTTTACTTTTCTTCAAGGGATGGTAGAAAATCCTACAGAAAATTTTATTAGGTTCATTCTGACAGAAGGGGAAATTACCAACTCCAGACTAACAACTGCCCTTATAAGTAGATACACAAGTACAGTAAAAGCGGCTCTAGACAAGTTAACGAGAAAAGATGGAGTTACAGAAACAAATGCAGTTACTACTGCAGAAGAACTCGAAATATTCAAGACAGTAAAGGAGATTTGCGAAAAAGTCAGTAGATCCCCAATTAAATACAAAGACACGATACGGTTTTTCTCTATTGAAGCCGAAAGTAAGTGGTTCCTACGTTTATTTGCGGGCGAAAGGAGAAGATGCTTTATCTCTCGACTTTCTGTAAAGGAAGCTCAAAAGTTAGCTCCTGGAGCACAAATAGAAGAGTGTGCTAAAACACTAGGGGAGAGCAGACTTTATTTTAATTCAGTTGTAGATTTAGAAAAACTAAGCAACTTTATAATTGGTGCTTATCAATCTGTCCTAGAAGATTATGATGAATTTGTAATCGAAGAAACTTAAACTGCAGCTGTAATTTTTAGCTATTTGTTGGAATAATAAATATATGAAAAAGCATGAATATAATGGTTGTTCTTTTGAAGTACCGACTCTAACTAAAGGTTTCTATTTCGAGGTTAGTAAGCCAACCTTTCCTTGGGAAAGTGGCATTAGTACTTATGTTTCTAGATGGGATGTTGAGAAATTTAATAAACCTTCTTCCCCTAGAGTGATAGATACAGCAAGAAATGATGCCATTATTCAACATCGAATTTTGGATTGTCCTATTCGTTTTCCTGGTTCTAACGTAAGATTACCAACTGAACTTCTACCAATAATGCCAGAAGTAGTAACTGTTCTAGATTATGAAGCTGCACACAATAAGTTCTTTGATGAATACTACGCTTATATAACTACAGATTATAGTTTTGTCAAAGCTGGAGAAACACAACGTAAGGCTGGTTGTCATGTTGATGGATATCAAGGAGCGAGAACTACTAAGAATGAACGGATAAATAGAAGCTACGTTTATTCTTCAGGAGATACTACAGAATTCTTCCTTCAACAATTTCCCATTTCTCACATTGATGATTCTCGATATAACGTGTTTCATTACTTTGATAAAATAGCTGATGAAGCTTCCATTTGGCGCCCAAAAGAATGGGAGATTGTATTGATGAACGTTTATAACGTGCATAGAGCACCAATTGCTAAAGAAGATGGTTACAGATTCTTCTTCAGATTATCATTTGATACTAGGAAATTCGACCGTCTAGGAAATACTCATAATCCCATGTTCAATTATGAATGGGATATGATAGCTAGAGACTCACAAAAAGACCTTCTTGATTATTAAAGGAGAAATAGATGTTTCAAGTATTTGATGGAGAAAAACCAGCAGATAAACATCACATACAGGGTTTAAGTGAAGGATGGGCTAATTCCAAGTTTGAAACTTGGGAAGAGGCAGTTGTCTATGCTAATAAATGGCTAGGACAATTTGGACCCTTGGAGTTTACGCTAGGAAAACCTATAGATTACAATGGTTATGGAGATTTCATAACCATCAAGGAAGTAGAATAGCTAAAAGAAAAGCCTACAACAGGCTTTTCTTTTAGTACTTAGCATCATTTTTATCTTTTTGTATGTCAATCGATGAGTTAGACCAACTGCTGAGAGGGTCAAGACTTCTTGGTGTTGTACGCCACATTTTACCTGCACCTTCAATTAGTGTATTCTGAATACGTTGAAAGTTCATTCTAGACAAGTAATCTTCAGATTTAAGGAGTGCTGATTCTTTAATTCCTCTTAATATTGGTCTGTGTAGGATTTTATCATCTTTTTCTTTAGCCATTCTATTATGAGCTTCTACTATAGAAGTTGGCAATATATCACCAGCTAAATGATCTGACTTACCAGAATCTACAACTTCAGTTAAGTTGGTCAAATTCCTAACTACAACTTCAACATTTCTCCTTCGAACTCCACCAACATCTTTATACATATCTCCCATTTCTGTAGTTAGGTACTTGCGAACAGCACTCATGTCTTTCAATTGTAACAATTGGTGAGGATTTATGGGGCCTGAAGAAATGGGGTCTCCTCTTTCAATTTCCTGACCAACTTCCACTTTTAAATCTAAAGATGAAGGAACATAGTGCTTGTGCACATCTTTTTCGCGCCCAATGAGGATTTCATGGCCTCCTGTAGAGGTTTTAGAAATGGAATGAACCTTTCCATCAATTTTAGAAAGAGTGGCTGAATATGGAAGAGTTTTAGGAAGATTAAGAAGTTGTTGAAGTCTATTAAGCCTACTAGTAGCTCCTCCTCCTCTTGACATCGCCGTTCCTCCAGAATTACTAACTAGGAGCCCAGAAACAATCATCTTTCCAGAAGAAGTGGTGCAGTCATAAACATATTCATGAACATACTCTTGCGCCTTTACAACAGTAAATTTTCTATTTCCTTTAAGTTCAACTGTATTTATAGCCGGAGATGGATTATCTATTTTTGAAACTTTTACAGATTCTTTAAGTTTTTCTAGATCTTTGGTCGAAGCACTTAAGGTAACTGTAAAAATGGGGTGCTTGCCTGTAATAGTTTGTTTACCTAATTTATGCGGCTTTGGAATTCCTCCCGAACTAATACTTGAGTGGATATTCAGTTTTGAGGCAATTAAAAGGAGTTGTTGCATCATTGCCCAGCTTACGCCGCAATATTTAAGATAAAAATGATCATGTCTGCTTTTACTTAAATATCCATCTGTATCTAAATATCCAGCTAAAAAGCTCCATAACCATTCATCAGAATATCCAAGAAAATCTGGAGGTAGTTTTTTATTTGAAGAGTATCTAGGAGAAATAGAAGCAAACCATTCTGCTTCTTTTACATTATTAATAGAGACGTTTTTCTTGCCCATAATGCAATGAGTAGTTTTGCTAATATGAGCATAAATATTTTCTCTTACATCTTTATGGATTTGAGAAAAATCAACGAAGGAGATCTTTGGTGTCTCTCTTACTTTTTTACTCCTTCTAAAGGTTTTTCTATACACGACACATCCCTCCGCCAAAAAAGAAGCAATGGTATAACCATCATATTTAGGATCTTCTATTTTTTGTGCTGTTAAAATAGGCTCTATATTAAAGGAATTAAACTCTCCTACTTTAACATCTTTAGCTATTGTTAACTCCATTTCTGGCGCAAATAAATTTGGAGTGCCCTTTTGTTCTTTCCTGCAAACACAACAAACAACTTTTCCAATCACGTTCGTTCTTTTACTCCTTCTTTGCTTTACTGAGGGGTTATTGCAGTAAATACATCTTGATAAATTCTTATGAGTAGCAACTCTATGTGTCTCTTGAGAAATTACAGCCAAATGGCTATCTCCTAAAAACATAATTGGTTCAGTTGGTTTATGTCGAGTTACCTGTAGTAAATCAACCCATTCGCCATCCCAGATCTTCCATTCTCCAGAAACAACAGCTTTATACTGTTTTTCTCTATCTTCCAGAATTTCTCCTTCTACCATATTGAAAACCTCTTCCATGGTAGTGACTAATTGCTTATTTTTATTGTTCACAAAGATAATTGAGTCTTTTGAAAAACAGTGAAAACTGTTGTGAGTCTTCATCCCGCATGTAAGATAAGATTGAGTCTCTGTTGATATATCATAAACCAGACCTTGATAATCCGTCTTCTCAACAGAAACAACCTTCTCAAGTGTGTTTTCTTTTTCTTCTGTATAAACAAACCATCCTTCTAAATCTTTGGCTTTTACAACTTCCCATTCACTATTCTTTTCTTTTCGCGCCCAAAAAGGGTGACTCTCTTTACATTCTAGAGAAGCAAACTTAGTAGCTACTTTTACAGCGAAAGAATCCAAAGGATATTTTTGAATAGTAAATACCTTAACGAATTTAGTATTTCCTTCTTTATCAATATCTTTTACAAGCAAATCCTCAGTAAATTTAGTTAAAACTGGACCAATAGAAAGTTCTTGCTCAGGCATAGAATCATAGAGATCTTTGATAGTTAAGGTCTCAACCTTATTATTTCTTGATATGGTTAAAATACTGTCTGGGGTGATGCTATCCATTGATAGCTGAACAGCAGGCTCTGACAATGCTTGTGAGGCAATTACACCAATATTAGTTCCAATTTCATGGGCTCTTCCATTCTCTGAAAGTCCGAAGCAGGAGCTACAGATTCCTTGAGGAACTTCACAAGTAATTGGACTTCTAATTTCTATCTTTTTAATCCCTTCTTTATTTAACTTAGCAAATATTTCTGGAGTTACAAGTGTACCCTTTGTAAGACCATGTTGATCTTTAGCTAAGTATCTATCCATAACGTCTTTCTCTTCATGGCCGTTTTTATCGTGAAGAGACATAGAAAGACCATGATTTGTTCCACAATCATGTTTAGTTATAGGCGTCGCAATATTCAAGTTGACAAGTTCTTTTGCCATTGAACCCGGGACACTAGTGGACTGGGCGCGATTTAAGGTTCCTTTTCTAGCGCCATGCAAAGTTGTCCAATACTGAGCTACATTTAATCCCTCACTATAAGAGTTTGTAACTGGAGTTGGTATTACTCGATTATTTGCATCTACCAATAACATTGGAGCAATTACAGTTTGTCTAAACTGAGCCATACTTCCTCTGGCTTTTGTATCAACCATTTTATACATATTATTATTTGCAGCTGCATAATCTTTGGCTAGTTCTTTATCTAGATGTTCTGTAGCTTCATTATACAGAGTTACTATTTTATTATCTTGTTCCTCAATCCCATCCTTAGACTTTCTTATTTGGGCCGCTTTTTGATGATAAGGAGCAAGAATTGCGTCTCTTTTTTCTTTAAAAGGTTTCAAATCTGAAAGATTAAAAGAGAAGCCCATTTCATGGGCTCTATCGTTACCTTTTCTTCTCCAATCATCTACCAATATGGGGTATCCTTTTGGGTCTTTCTTAGCAAAAGTTTCCAACATTTTATGAATGGAAGATTTCTTTAAAAGAAATGATGGATCATGCAGCAGTTTGTCATGATCCATATCTTGAGGTGCCGATTGTACAAGTAGAGCACGACCTTTGGTCGTTTCTTTCACTTGTCCATCTATTTTAACGTTTACAACATCATTTAAATGAGATTCACTTTTTACAAGGTCATCTAATGATTTGTAATTTCTTTCTTTTTTCGCGCCCCAAAGGGATAAATTGTTGAGGCCGATAATAGATTCTTGATCAGGAGCATGCATAATTCCGTAGTTAGTGGCAGAAAATAAATTTTTACTAGGAAGCATTTTATCAATTGCTTCTTGTCTAGCTTGTTCAGTCAAAGGCAAATGGATAGCATGTGTATTAGAAAGGATGATTCCATCAGAAGACATAAATGTTTCAGTTCCTGGAACCGTAATATCATAACCTGTAGTTACAATATCTGTGTGTCGAAATGAAACAACAGGTTCCCAGTTTATATCTTCTTTAGAGGTCATTTCAGCAACAAGTCGAATAGTATTTCTTTCTTCTTCTGTTACTTTATCCCAAAGAATATTCAAACAACGTTTTGCTGCGGCTCTAGTTATGTATCCTCTAACTTTTGACTGTTTTACTGAGACGTAAAGGGCATCTTCTCCATACTTCCTAACCTTAGAAAAAACCTTAATTTGATCTTCATTAATAGGAATTCTATCTAGTGAGATAGAAACCTTCGCCAGACCTGGATCAAAAGTTTGCTTTAAGAAGTTCCAAGCTGGTTGTCTGTCTTCATGGACAATTCCAAGATCTTGGTTATTATATAGGCCAATAGAAGAAATATTAATACACCAAAAGTCTTCTCCTTTGGGCGTTTTTGTGTCTGTAATTGATGCTTGGATTTCTAGTGTTTTACAAAGAAGAACAAGCTCCATCGCCAAACGAATAGATTTAGTAGTGTAGTTACATAGAAACTGAGGTTTGGCTTTCCCGTGGCTAATTGACATACTTCCATCTGTATCAATTAATCCCGCAAGAACACCCAATCTAAATTCTTTTGGCGCGGTAAAAGTGAAAGGTGGTAAATGTTTATTTTCAGCTCCTCTTCCTATCCAAGCTCCAATAACATCTTGAAAACCTTTTCTACTAAGAGCAAATCTTCTGTGTAGAACATCTTTTCCGAGTCCAAAGGGTTGATGTATTGCTTCATGCTCATAAAGATAAGGATCTTTCATAAAGTGTTTTAGCCCAGCTAAATATTTATCACTTACATTTCTACTATTATTAGAAAGAAGAGTAGCTTTTCTGTCCGCCCAGCCATCGCCTACTAATGCTCCTAATGTATAACCTGTGGCTTCATTAAGTTCAACAGTCTTGTAAACTGTTGGATGATCACAGTCAACCTCAATTGAAGTTCTAGTTACAGGAAAATTGATGTTTTTAACTACTGGAACTAGCTTTCCAATTGCATCTTCAGGTCTCCATCTCCCAAAGAGTTTCATCTTTGTATCAAATCCATAAACAGCTCTTGGATCATCATCAGCAACAATTTGCTTGCCAGAAGACAGATTTATAATTGAGACCTTGCGATCATGGTGAATCGAATAGTTAGTTACTTCTGCAAGAACAGGCTGTAAAGAGTACTGGTCATAAGAAATTACATAAGTTCCATTTGGGACATTATAAAAGTCCACTCCATCTTTTGATCCAATAAAATCAGTTCTTGGAAAATCTTCTAAGTGTAGTACATAAAAATTGCCATCTTGTAATCCTGTAGGTAAAAACGTATTAAATCGTGCAGCCATGTCTACTTTCCTTTCGTCCCAAAATTCTTTAACAGTGAACGACACTTTATCGTCATCTGCCTTATTCCCATTTTGGGGCCGAAATTTCATGTAGACATCATCTCTTGTTTTATCTTCAATGTAAACAAATATTAAATGCAGATTTTGATCACCATCAAAGTCACTGTTCCCCAGACTACAATTGAGAGGATGAACGCCAATTGCGTTTCCCTCTATCAATTTCGGCCTATAAGCCATCACGTTATATTTATGAAGAACAGGATCTCTCTTCATCAAGACAGGCCGGTCTTTTATGGCATTATCTAGTGCCTTCCAGGCAATTGCTGTTCCCTCTTTAACTTCCTTATTTGCTTCTAAAATATCTTTACCAGATCTAATAAGCTCGCGCAGAATAAAAGGCTTATAGAGCTCAAACGCAGCCGATTTTGGTAAGCCTACCTCATCGATTGACATATTTGGATCAGGAATAATGGTACTTCTCATACTCAATTCCTGTCTTCTTTTCATAATTTTGCTTTGGAAGAATCCTGTTTTAGGAGAATCTCCAGCTACAGTTTGTAAAATTCCTTTTAGAGCTTTATTACCATCGTACGATGGTACTTTTCCCAGTCCTGTAGTTGCTTTTAAAGCATCATAGACATCTTCTCTTAATTTCTGTTCCTTCTCTGGGAAATTCTTCAACATGTCCTTCTCTTTTAGGCCGTTATTTAACAAGATCAAGTTTTTATACAAAGTATTTATATCTGCACTTGTACTACTTCCATCTGGTAAAACTGTTATTGGTCTAAACATAGGAGGTAATATTGGAACATGATTCATAATATATGCCTCTTCAGGCCGCAAATTTAGTCTGTCGAGTGCTTGGAGAAATTTCGCCTTCTTATTCGCTTTGTTAAGTTCAGAACCTTTTAAAGTTGGAAGTTGTGCCTTAATTTTCTCAAAGTCTTTTTTAACATCGATCTTTTTCAATAGCTCCGCTATTGCTTTTCCACCAGTCATCTCCTTTCCATTGACTAGAGTTGTCATTTGGCCCTTTACAACTTTATCAAAATTAGCAAAGGATAAACCTGACAAAACAGGTGCAGGGCCAGGTAAATGAACCGATCCCACAAAGATAGGGTTAGGGAATGGTTCTGCAAGACTTACATGTCCCCAGTTCCTTCCTTTCCCAGGCTGGTTTGGTAAACCCCCTAGAATTCGTGGATCAAACAGTCCACCCGGTATTTCTTTATCGTCCTTTCCTCTTGTTTGATCTGCTTCTTTAATTTCGCCATTTGAAAGTTCCAAAACCCCTTTATCTGTTAGTGGGGTTAGTACAGTAGAATGGCCATCTTTCTTTAAGTTAAGTCCTAGACCAGTTAAATAACCTTCGAACTTTCTATAAGCGAATGTTGGTTTTGGAGGTTGTAATGGAATTCCCAACATTACTCGGTTCCAGAAGTCAGAATCAGTCAACATTCCTGTATTTGAATCATGTTGAAGTTCTGCCTTGTAACTAGACATTTCTTTTAGATTTGCTCTTGCTCCATGAGCTAGAAGTGCATAAAAATCAAGAGGAGATATTGCTTGGGCACCTTCGCCTTTACCTCTTTGAGGGTCAAAATTAACTGAGTATTTACCAGCTAGAGCTTGATCTAAACCTCTTACTGATTCTTTTTTCTCAACTTGATGTTTCTGCTTAATTATGTATTTGTGACCTGTTAATACAGCGCCTTCTAATTCTTTATTTAATAATGGATCAAATATTTTATCTGTATCTGATACACCATGTTCTTTCATTTCTTGTCTTAATTTCTCAGCATAATCCACTCCAGGCGCGAAATTTGTAACAACATACGGCTTTCCAGTCTTCTTAGCAATTTTACTAGCACCCATTTCTAATAGCTGGCCTATATTAATTCTTGAGACGACCGAAGATGGAGCTGTGAGTAAATCAATTGGGGTTGTCTCTCCAACAATTCTTGGCATCTGATGGTCAGGAATTATAGCTCCAATAATGTTTTTGTCTCCTGCGCGCCCACACTGTCCCGAAACAACTCCCTTACTTCCGTTTCTTCTAACATATACAATGTGATTTTCTACAGTTAGACAATAAACAGGTTTTTTATAGTTCTTAACTACTGTTACTTTTTGCGGCCCAATAAGAACCTCTTTTAGATCATTAAAAGTAGGATTTTCATTACCAACTAAATAAGTAACAGATTTATCTAGAATCTCTCTAGCTGTAATAATTTCAAAATTATCCTTACCTTCCTGTCTTACATACATATTGTGATCAAGAGTTACAAATAGATCCATCTCTTGGGCCGCAATTTTGTACATGTCATCGCCAGTCGGATATTTATGGAGTTGATATGGCTGATGAAATTCTACTGTATGGTCTTTTGTTAAAGTCCATACGTAATCTTCTAGAGTTACGTCTTTAACAAACTTCCAACCATCTTTTGTAAGGATTTCTGTTTCCTCATCGTAACAGATTTTATCGCCTACTTTCGCTGGCTCTTGGGTTTTTACGTAGACAGTGTATCCTTTTTCGCCTGGCTTGGGCACTACTTTAATAACGTGTCCTTCATAATCATGGTCCCAGACTAAGGATTTGTCTTTATAGGCAGAATAGGCACCTTTCAATTTACTTGTCATACTGCCTAATTGACCTTCTAAGGTGTTTTTAGAGATTGCAGTTACAAGTAGATCACCTGGCCTAACTATTGATCCGGGCTTAATAATTCCATTCTCATCAAGATTTGCTAGCTTGTCCTTCTTAATCTTTTTACCAACAGTCGAAATATGAGAGATAAACTTGGATAAAGATACTTTGTCATTCTTAGGGTCAAGTTCTAATGCGGTCTTATGTAAATGTTCGCTGGTTAGTTTCTTAGCCCCAGACTCTGAAATAACCACTCCGTCCTCGAAAGTTAAAGCTCCATACGGCATATAAGCCGTTTTGAGATTGATTCCACAAGCTAACACTCCAGATTTACTAAAATTACTATCGGCTATTTGCTGGCCTTTAGTTACCTTATCGCCGATTTTAACAACTGGTTCTGCATGAAGAAAAGATTTCTTGTCGTTTAGTGGGAAGTTGTTATAAAGCTGGACTTTATGAGTTTTCCCAGTTGTATCCTCAATATGAACTTCATCAGTATTTCCTAGCTTGTCCTTTACAATATCAGTAATAGTCCCATTTACTGGTGTTTGATGGGAGAATCTCCTACCAAAGAATTCTTCGAAGCTAGTATTAGGATCGTTTGATTGAACCTGAATTAAAGGTGCTTCTCTATATTTAAGAGGTACACCTTGAGAAGGTTGCTTGGCACCAGTCATTGTTCGATTTCCTTGGTTATTTTGAAGGAAAGGAATCAAATTCGTGGCTTCACTAAACAAATTGCGGGGAGAAGGAAGTACGTATCGAGCTTTTTCAAAGGGTATCTCAACGAATTCATGTGTTTTAGGGTCTAAAGCAGTAACCAATGAGGATTTAGCTGATGGAGTTCCTAATTGGTAAGTTGACAGATCTTCATTAGTAGCCTTACCAATTGCTGAAGGATTTCCACCTTTCCATTTTATCTGATCCGGCAAAACTGTATAGTCACCGTGAAGTTGTGACGCATTGATATAATCAAACTTCTTATGTAGTAAATCATAAGCTAGAGTTCTAGCCTCTCTCCCTACTTTCTTGGAACCCGTAGGAAGATGAAGAGTAACCCCAGTTTCTGCACTATTACCAATCCAAAGACCAGCTCCATCCTTATATTTGGCGTAAACAAAACTTCCTGGAACGGTTACGCAGTAAACTTTTCCTTTGTGGAACTCTTTATAATGCATGTCCTTATAAATATGCAGTTCTGGCCTACGTAAAACACGGACTTCATGAACATCTAAATATCGCTCTTGGCGATTATCTTGATAGACCTTATGGGTTGTGCCATGTCCTAGAGAAATAATTAATCTTTCTACATCAAGGGCTAATTGTGCTGATGTGGTTGTATAAATAGCTTGTTCATACTTTTTATTCTTTTTGCATAATCTTCCATCTCCTAGCAATAATGACTCAAGTAATTTTTCTCTCGCCTCTTTTTTGGCGCGGAAAAAGTATTCAGGAATAAATTTCTCATCACATTTTCCAAATTGTTTTAGGTAAGTACCTAACTGCTTGTTAGTTAATCTGAAGGTTTTTCTTCCATCGTATTGAAAATTCCAAGGCAATTTCTTAAGTAGATCCTTAATTTTTTGAACCTTGTCGGGATTTACGTGCACCATCTGTGTAATGGTAATTGCATGAGCTCCATCTTTCGCTGAAATAGACCCTTCTGATAGCCACCAGCCCATAAATTCGGCCCATAGAACAATATCAATCTCCTCATCAATAATGTGCCCAACAAAATTCATCGGATGCCGTTCGATAAGGTCTAGTTTAAAAGACTTGACTTCGTCACATTCAAATGCTTCATGTGTATTTTTAACTACTACATACTTTCCAGCTACTTTATCCGCCTCTTCTACTTTATAAATAGAACCCCAGCCTGGTCTACATAAAATTCTATGATTGGGAGTTACTAAATACTTAGCTCTGTCTCCATTAACCCCGTACATCTCTCCCTCATAATCATAGACATGGACTTTTTCAGGCTTGTGGTATTCTAATTTTCCATTAATAAGACAGGCAAGTTTATCTTCATAAGTGATCTCTTCCACTTTCTTATAGCCTTCCCAAGTTAATAGCTCAGCTCCTTCTTTGAAACATTCGGGGCTCAAAATCGGATCTAGGATTGCGAAATGTGACTGTGAGATAACCTTCATGGGATTTCTAATGGAGTGATCACTAGAAATACCGCCTGGACCTTTAATTGTGGTAATGCTGCTACTAGATAAAATATCGATGGGATTTGTTTGGTCTGGCCTTTGACTTAGAGTATTTCCAATAAAAACCTGAGATAATGGTTTACTGAACAGATCATTAGGGATTATCTGTGCAACTTTTTCTCTTTTATCAATTGTATTTCTAATTTTTGCTTTGATAGCTTGTGCGGTTTTAGAACCACCAAATTTCTCTGCAATAAAATCATCAAGTCCTAATAGATGTTTGAAATAAACTGAATATACATCATCTGGTTTTTTACCTTGAGAGACCCCTAGAATATGCATACTTCCATCTAGAAGAGCTTTTCCTGATAGATTTTGTACTTCTTTTCCTAATGTTAATTTAGTAGTTTCTGGTAATACTTCTGCCTTATGAAGTTCCTTTTGGACCGCAATTTTGATGTGATCGAAGGTATCAGACTCTGCAACAACTCCTCTTTTCTTTAATTTACTGTTGTAGAGCTTAGTAATGTCTTGTTGCCAGTTCTTTTTATAGTTGGCATTAAAGATATCTTCTCCCCATTCCTTTTTTATGTCTTCATCCGACATATCATCGGCTTTTAACATTGAGTACAAAGGAATTGAAATTGTCCCATATTTAAGCTTGAAGCTCTTCTTTTCAGGATCAAATGGAATTTTTAATCTTGCTTCTCTAGCGAAGTCTTTTCCAGCTCCATTCAAGTTAAACTCAGTTTCTAATTGTCCGTTTTCTTTAACTTTTGAATAAATGCCGGATTTCAAACGCCATTGATAGGCAGAATTCCATTCTCCACCTGATACAATGTAAGTGTCTCTAGGAGTTAATCTTGGCATTACAGCAAGCTTTTGCTTGCTCTCATTGATAGTTTGGCCTGTTAATTTATCTTTCAAAACAAACTTGGCATAAACAGGGATTCCCCATGTCTTTTCTTGATGTTTAGCTAATTCCTGGGCTCTAATATCACTTGGATGAGCTTTTGACTCATCGAAGGTAATTTCCTGCATCTCTAACACATTTTTCCGGCCCTGAATGGGAAACATTTTGAGGATGGATTCAGCAAAGTTTTTCTTTACTGACTCCCATTGTCCCATTACTTGACTGGTATTTGTCTCTGACATGTTTTTACTATACAAGAGCTGAGAGAAATTCTTCAAGATTTATTGGAATAATATAGATAAGGAGAGATGAAGTGCTAAAAAACCAAGTAGAACAGTTAGCCTCTTTGATAAAAAGCCACCCAAATTTAAGAATTGGGCAATTGTTAACAAATGCTGTGTTTGAACACTTAAAATGGACTGATCCAAAATATAAAACCAGTAGTCCAACTTCTGATGAAGTAGAAAGATTCCTTTTCTACATCCAGAATGATGATCTTGTAAATATTTTGAAGAAATATAATAAAGGCTGTCTTAAGGGATAACTTAAAGGCGCAATACTAATTTGCGCCTTTAAGGAAATTTAATCTGAAAAATTGGAATAATAACTATGAAGCATAAAGAGGAATTATCTATGCCACTCACATATTGTAGAGAAGATTGGATAGACCAGTTAAATGATGAATCCTTCTTTGGGGCCGAAAAAGATGAAGAGGAACCTGTAGATGAGTAAATTTCTAATGTGTTTCTTGATGGGTTTTGCCTTGGAGCTATTAAATCAGGCAATTCCAATTTTCAGATTCTGGGCTAATACTTAATGACCGGGAGTTTTTAATGGTTTTGACTAAAGAAAAGATCTTTTCTTCTAAATACCTAATCGAGGAAGCTAAAAAAGAATTACAACGGAAAATCTGGCTAAAAGAAAGTCTGGAGAATAGATATGAGGTATATCCTGTACCTTTGGACATTTCTTCGTATGATCTTGAGTTATGGGGAGATGAAATTGGTCTTGAAGAAAGAGATAGAAATCAAGATGATCCTTCTACTGACGCATCTTTAACTTGGGAAGAATTTCTCGATCCTGACTTTGATTCCAAAATACTTCGCCTTTTGGCCGCGAAAAAGGAAGCTGAGGAGAAAATTGAAAAGCAAAAGAAAGATCCAGAATTTCTTCTGTATCAAAAACTAAAGAAAAAGTTTGAAGGAAAATAAAATGGATAAGGATCGTATTGATAGAGCTTCACAATTGGAAGTTCCTCTTTTCCCGCTTTTAAAAGAAAATATTCACACAAATTATCTTTGTGAATCTGGAGCTAGTTTAACTTCAGTTAAAGAAAACCCTGAATTGCACGTTCCAGGTTGGGTTTCTGGTCGAATTACACAGATTAATAATCTTGGAAAAATTATGTTTCTCTTTGTTAAAAGAGATGACAAATTATGGCAAATTTGTGTAACTAAAGACCAAGAAGTCTCATTTCAGGCCGCGAAAAAGATGCAAGTGGGAGATATTCTAACTTCCACTGGATATTCCTTCAGGACAGAAAAAGGTAAACTTTGTCTGTGGGTTACTGAAGTACAACTCCTGACCAAGTCTTATAAAGATCCTGGAAAGGTATTATCTGATAATAAGACGACTGATACTGAGAAATTGTATCGACAGCCTTATCTTGCAATGATGCAAGGTAATTTGAACGTGGTTAAGCAGAGAAGCTTAATTATCAGGAGTATCCGTCGTTTCTTTGAGGAACTGTACTTTGTTGAAGTAGAAACTCCAACTCTTCTTTCAGTAAATTCTGGTGCTAATGCCAAACCTTTCACCACACAGTATAATGCGCTTGGGGAAGACTTTTTCCTAAGAGTAGCTCCAGAATTATCATTGAAGAAGCTGCTAGTTGGAGGAATGGAAAGAATTTTTGAGATTGGTAAAAATTATAGAAATGAAGGAATGTCAAAACGACATAATCCCGAATTTACTAGTCTAGAAGCATATTCTGCCTATACAGATTGCAGCTCCATGATAAAAACATTTATGGAGCTAGTAAATCATCTAAGTATTTCATACGATGGCCCTGAATTGAAAATTGAAGTAATTTCAATGAAAGATCTTGTCAGACAGGCAATTTCTGGAATTGAAGTTACTTATGAAAACCTAAATGAAGTATTCGAGATTTATGTTGCTCCATTCCTTGTAAATCCAACTATTGTTACAGATTACCCAATCTATTGTTCTCCATTGGCAAAAGCTAAAGATGAATTTTACGCTGATAGATTCGAGTTTTATTGGAATGGAATGGAGATTGCCAATGGATTTGCTGAAGAAAATGATCCTATTGAACAACGCAAGAAATTCCTATCTCAGGCCGCGAAAAAAGATGAAGAGATGGGAGTTGATGAAGATTTTCTAACAGCTCTTGAATATGGAATGCCACCATCTACAGGTCTAGGAATAGGAATTGACAGACTCGTAATGTGCTTGCTGGGACTTGATAACATCAACGACGTAATTACTTTTCCAACATATTCGAGAAAATAAAGGAGATAAAATGACAGGTGAAGGAATGGACGCACTTTGTAAATGGATTATTATTGGTGGCATCCTTAATACCGTAGCTACACCTTATTTTGCGGCTAAGAAGTTAATCAAGAAGTTGCTGCCTAAGAAAATTCCATTTGTAGCTGTGCTTGTAGAACATCCCTTTGAAAAAGGGTACTACCTTGCAGTTTCTCGACCTGGAATTTTAAATGATTTCAACTTTCCAGGTGGGCATGTAGAAAAAGGAGAGTCAGTAAAGAAAGCAGCCAATAGAGAACTACGGGAAGAAACAATGGCTTCAGCTAAGAATTTGAAGGTTGTGTTTATTCGTGGAGAAGAGACAGCAGAAAACAAAGCCTGTGCAATTCTTAAGGGTGACCTTGAATATCCTCCTATTTGTGGAATTGAAGTAGAAGTTCCTAAGATTAATTTAGAAGGTTGTGCTGTTAAGTGGACAACTAAGGAAGGACTTTGTAAAGGTAGTTTTGCAAATTATAACAAGGCATTATTTCAACATCTAGGACTATAGTTTATCGCTGTAATTTTTAGCTATTAAATGGGAATAATAATTATGGAGGTGAAGTATGGAAATCAACGTCAAACGTAAGGAGATACCAATGTTGGCACGTCTAGTAAGATTCGGAAGCAAAATTCTCAATTGGCTAAAAAGGCAATTGGGAATTGCAACTAAACCCTACCCAACCATGAGTTACGAACACTGGAAAGTGGGGAGAACAGATTACTACAGGATGCTCGATATTGAGCGTCCTACTACTGACATTGAATTTGATTGTGCCGAATTGCAATTGAAGGAGATCGAGCTTCTCAACATCTTCAACAGCCAAACTGGTGGTCCTGTTGAAACAAAAGACGCTGACCTTATCCTTGCAAAGGTCAGAGAAGCATTTGAAGTCTTAGGAACTGCAGAACAACGTGTTCTGTATAACTTAAGACTTGACCACAAGAAACCCAACTCCAACTTCAAGATAGCCAGTATAATGCTGCAATTAGTCAGCATTAGCTTGCTATTCTTCTCGTGCACAGGAATAGCGGTTGTAGACCAGTTCCTGAGAAGGTTCCTAAGAACCCCTAACCTGTAGGAGTACGCTATGAATTTGCAAATGCTGTATTTGATCTTTGTCAGGAAGCATCAAATAGAAACTACAAAATGCCCTCCCTTATAAGGGAGGGCTACATTTATAGCCATTCTTAAATTTTAACTAATGAAAATTACGACTTTTATACAGAAGGTCTAGCAAGTTGTAAAAGGCGCCCAAAAGATGGGCTCCTTTTAAGAATTAAGTACCTTTTATCTTTATAAGAACTTCTGGTATGTTTGTTCTTCATATAAATTTTCTAATTCTTAAAGGAATAACAAATACATGGAGAACACATACTAATGAATCAAGAAATGTCCACTTTCGCAAAAACAATTTTAGAACAGAAGTATTGCCATACAAAAGAGGATGGAACTAAAGAAACTTGGGAAGAAGTAGCGAGTAGAGTTGTAGACAATGTTTTAGCTGTTATAGAAGTTAGTGACGAAGTAAAAGCAAAGTTGAAACGTGCAATTACTGAGAGAAAATTTATTCCAGGAGGACGTTACCTTTTTGCGGCTGGAAATGATTATCACCAGACACAAAACTGCGTAATGTTCAAAGCTGAAGATAGTCGAGAAGGCTGGTCAGACCTACTTTATAAAATTTCTATGTCCCTTATGAGTGGGGCAGGAATTGGTGTTGTATACAACGATATAAGAGCAGAAGGAAAAATTATTAAGAGAACGGGTGGAACCGCCACTGGTCCTTTAGCCTTGATGCAAATGGTAAATGAATGTGGGCGTGGCATTATGAATGGAGGCAATCGAAGAGCAGCAATCTGGGCTGGCCTTTTATGGAGCCATCCCGATATTCATAAATTTATAGTTATGAAAAATTGGAGCAAAGAAATTAGAGATCTTAAGGAAAAAGACTTTAATTTTCCAGCAACTATGGATATGACGAATATTTCAGTCATTCTTGATGATGAGTTTTTTACTGCTTTTAAAGACGAACACCACTCTAATCATTCTCTAGCACAGTCTGTTTATTGGGCCACAATCAAACAAATGTTAAAGACTAGTGAACCTGGATTTTCTATTGATGTTGGAGAAAATGAAGGTGAGAACCTACGCAATGCATGTACTGAAGTATCCTCCAGAGACGATTCTGATATCTGTAACTTAGGATCTCTCAACTTAGCTAGAATTATTTCAACAGAGGAAATGAAAGAGTTAGTTGAGTTGGGGATCATCTTTCTTTTGGCTGGAACTATCTATAGTGATGTTCCTACAAGTAAAATTAATCAAGTAAGGATTAAAAATAGACGGCTGGGGCTTGGTCTCATGGGAATCCATGAATGGCTAGTCTCTCGTGGTAAAAAATACGATATTGATTCAGGATTACAAGAATATCTAGAGATATATAAGACCAGCACAGAAATTGCCCATAAATACGCTCATAAATGGAATTTATCAAAACCTGTTAAAACAAGAGCCATTGCTCCAACCGGGACCATTGGCATCATTGCAGAGACTACAACAGGTATTGAGCCAATCTTTTGTGTTTCTTATAAACGTAGATATCTAAAGCATAAAAGTTGGAATTATCAATATGTAATTGATCCAACAGCTAAAAAATTAATAGATCAAGGAATTAACCCAGAACACATTGAAGATGCCTATTCTTTATCTTCTGATATTGAACGGAGAGTTGCATTTCAAGCCTGGGTACAACAATACGTTGATCACTCTATTAGTTCCACCATTAATCTACCACCTTGGGGCTCAGAATTCAATAATGAGTCAACTATGGTTACTTTTGGAAACATGCTTTTAAAGTACCTGCCAAAATTAAGAGGTTTAACTGTTTACGCTGATGGTTCTAGAGGCGGACAACCTTTAACTCCAGTTAAGTATTCGACTGCACACAAGCATATCGGAGAAGTTTTTACTGAATCGGAGAAAGTTGTGTATGAAGCTGGAGATATCTGTGATATTTCAAAAGGTGGAAGTTGCGGTTCTTAATTTAGACTAAATAGTGTTGTAATTTGTTATGTCAAAATTATTCCTCTTCCTCCTTTTCTTCTTAAATTGCGGCCCAAAAGAAAACTTAGTTGATGAGCTTTTTGATATGTCTTCCTATGCAAGTAAAGATTCCTTTCAAAACCAAGAAAAAGAACTAACAATTGTAAATGCTCAAGTTGATCTTATAGATATTTACATGCCACCTTCTAGAATTGGAGGTAGTTCAGAATTTATAAATTGTGAATTGAGAAAAACCTCAATTTCAATTGATTCTATTATGACTTGGTTTAATATCTCTGGCCTTTACGCTACAAAATTAGGTAATATCTGCTTAATTAGTATCTCTTTGCCCGCAAAAATAAGAGAGAGCCTCAATAATATTGATATTAGAAATCGAGTAGTTCTTTTTCAAGTAGAATGGGATGCTAGTTTTACAGCTTCAAATCTTTCTAGAGTTACTACAATGGGCTTCTTTATAAATGATACACAGAGTTTTGAGCCAGTGTATCAATTTAGAGAGCCATTTACAACTAGACACTTTGTTTTGAGGAAGTCAGATCTTCAAGGTCTAAGTGCTGATACTAAATTCTCAATCAAGTCAGATATAGCTTTTCCTCTAGAACAAAACAACACAAGTTCCTATCCTAACAACACAGTAAAAATAAGTAATCTAAGATTCATTCTTGGTTACTAAGGAATAACTAAATGAGTTTAATCTCCGAACTGAGTTCCTTTTTGGCCGCCAAAGAAAAACTAGTGTGGCAACCTATACTTTCTTTTCCTAATGAAAATTTTCTAGAAATGATTCTAGGAAGATTTGCCCCAAATTTACGTATTAGAAATTGTGAGGAAATTTCCATACAACATGAAAGAGATGAGCTAAGAGAGCAAGATAATGTCTGGTATATTATTTTCCTTACTTCAGATTACGATAATGAGATGGATAGAGAGTATGAAATTGAGTTGTGCCGTTTAGTTGTTACTGAAGAATTACTATTTGATTTTATTAAATCATCTATTGAAATCCTTAAATGTTCCACTTAGGGCCGCAAAAAGAAGAACTTTTAGAAACAGAAAATGAACTTTTGGCTTATTTGAGAGACCAAACTAGAAATTGGAATATAACAAATGAAACTGTTATGAAGGTAAATACGCTCATTCAATCTTGGCTTGATAATAAAGAGAGAAACGATTCTCTACCTTATAAATTCGGCTCTTATGTGGCCATGAGAGATCCTAATAGACCAGACTGTATTTTACTGGAGTATAGAAAATGATTAAGTATTTTGTTCCAAAAATAGAAGTACAAGAAATCGATTATTGTAATTATTGTTGGGTACAAGAAGACAATAAAGGACAGTTTTTCGCTAATCATGAAGATGCAGTGGAACATTTGGCAGCTCAGCAAATGAAAGTCTTGTATGATTTATTGCTTAATCAGGGGTGTACTCACAAAAGAAAGGATACTCCTGAAGAATTACCAATTAGCTATTTTATGCAGAGATTAATTTCAGCTCCAACTTCAGAAGTAAAGGATGGTATGTTTTCTATATTAGATGAGCTGTTTTGCCATTTCCTACCAATTGAAGTTAAGAAGGTCGATGTTTCTTAAACTCTGGCT
>OFRM01000318.1_pt1 | contig 21471 bp, 37 predicted proteins | sample 1543101 | NCBI WGS metagenome assembly OFRM01 (sample SAMN07774223, study PRJEB24372) | wastewater metagenome | isolation source: Exp Tend VB 0WW | collected 2016-02
CGTCGTCATGGCAAGGAGGTTGTATCGCGGGTCGCACTCGAGGTCAAGAACTATTTTCTACGATCTTTGTGTCGGGTAGCGATCACTCGCCGCGTGTTAGTACACTCCCCCGGCTGGTTCTGTGGTCGGCTTGGCAAAAGCCTCGCCGCCTTCGACCTTATAGACCTTCCAGAACTTGAAACCGAGCGCGAAGTGACGGAGGACCGTGCCGATCTGGTGGTGGGCGGCAGCAGGAAACTTGATGCGGGGCTTTTTGGTCGGGGTCGTCATGGCTCAGGTAGTGTCGCAGGTGTCCGAACGCGAGTCAAGATATTTATGTACGACAAGATTGTCGGGTGTCAGACGGCGACACGCAGCTCGGTGTAATGATAGCCGGCGTTGCCCACGCGCTTGCTTTTGCTCGTGGCTTTGGCGAGCCCCGCGCACTCGATCTCGTGGGGCGCACCCTGCGGATCCGGCGCGCTCACAACTACCCACTCGGTGCTGCCGTTTCCTTTGTACACGATGCGTCCGGGGATTAGGTCGGCGAGGGTTGCGGGTCGGGTGGTGGGCACGGGTTGAGTGTCGCACTGCGACCCGCGGTCGTCAAGCTTTTTCTTTGTTACGTTTGTGTGACACTACGGCCCGCGGTGGGCGAATGATGTGCGCGCAGGATCTCCGTGCGCCGGGTTGACGGACCTGCCCGGCGAGCGGGGCTATGTGTCTCGCGGTCGCCTAGACCTCAACCATGCGGCGGTCACGCAGCGCTTGCGTGAGCACTGTACGACCAAGCTCGGTGAGATGGTCTTCACTGAACGAGTAAGCACGATCCGTAAGACCGGCTTCGTACATCGCCTCGTAGCGACCCGTCTCAGGACGGCGCGCTCCGTAGTAGCCTCCGGTCGCAAGTTGCAGCAGGATGCGCCCATGACGTTTGGTGAGGCGGGCAAGGTCAGTGGCGGGCTGGGCGGTGTTCGTGAGCACCTAGTCACTCTACGCGAATCCCTACGAAGGTCAAGCACTATCTCGATTTATTCGTACGACATCTATGTCCGGTATCCGAGCAACAGTTTGCCCACGAAAGGCGCTTCATTGCGCAGGCTGGGACGACCAAGGTGCACAAGGTTCGCAGCCGCTACGTGCCTCCACGCAAGCCCAGGACACGCCACCAACTCGTCCGCAGTGAACCAGCCACCCTGCATCGCCTCATCCACTGCAACGTGACTGCGAGCCGCACACAGCTCGCAGCCGCACGCCTGCACCGTCCACGTCTTCTGTCCCTCGCCGCCCTTGCGCTGTCCGGTGTTCACCAAGTACCGACCTGACAGCTTCACGCGGTCGCCTGCGGTGAACTCGCCGTCGCGCTTCTTGGCTGCAGGCGGTGCAGGTGCGGGGCGTCGTCCGCGCGGGAGCTTGCGCAGTGGTGCGTGCGGGTGCATCACCGCGGGCGACCTCTCGGTGCGTCACACAGCAACGCGAGATCCGCGTCACTGATGAGCGGATTGATACCCGACACAAGTATCACGAAATCCGTTTCAGAATCAAATGTCCAGGGCCAGATCCCGCGCAGTCGCTTGTACTCATCTCGGTGGATATCCCATGAGTTATCCCACACGTACTTACCTCGGCTTTGGTCGTCACGATACGCCAGGGCAAAGAACCCGCTTGCTCGCCGTATCGCAACGACGGACCGCTCAGGCACCGCAAGCCACGCACGCTCAGCCTCAGTCGTCATGTGAGCCTTTACACAACGCCCGCAACAGCTCGTCGTTGATATACGGATTGATGAGAGCGATTATCACAAGGTCCTCGTGTGAGTAAACGTTCCATGGCCACGCACCGCACAACCGCCCGTCGTTCGTCCGGAGCGGATCCCACCATCCGCCCGTGTCCCACAAAAACTTACCCTCGTTGCGGTCATCACGATACACGATGGAATAGTTACCGTCAGGCGGACGTGTGCCAACGAGCGTGAAAGGCGGCACGGCGCGCCACGCTTGCTCAGCCTCGCTCATGGCTTGCACTGCAATCGTCATAAGTCTTTTGTGTGAGACAGGTTACGCGGGGTTGTGACCGCGGTAATCGCGCAACACGGTGGCGCCCGTCGCGCGGGTTGACGTTGCGCGCAACGATCACAAAATCATCCTGTCCGTACCAGCCCCACGTGCCGAACAATACACCATCACGGTCACGCAGAAATCACCACCCGTCCGGCCGCAGCAAGTTGAACTCACTACACCAGATATAGGTGCCGCAGTCACGGTCGTCTCTGTACGCCAGCCGCGCCTTCTTATCAAAGATCGTTGCCACGATTGATCGCGCAGGCACGGCCTGCCACGCGACTTCGCATTCAGCCACGGACAGCAGTCTCGACCCTGCGGCGTTCCATCTCAATGAAATCCGCATTCCATTCCCAGCGCGTGCTGATGCGAACGCCGTCGTCGCGTACGATCATCCATTTGCCATCTGACTTCACTTGCAGATACTTGCCGCGGTCCCTGTCATCCTTATATACCGTGTTGAGACCGTCGCTGTCCATGAGCTGGATCAACGATCGCTGCGGGACTGCATTCCAAAGCTCTTCGAGTGTCATGGCCACGGTGTCCTCGGTCCGCACATCTCTCGAAAGAACTCGTCGCTTGACGCAGACGACGCTGCAATGCTGACGACCACGAAGTCTTGTACTCCGCGCTCGTTCCACACAAACGTATTCCTTGACATGCTCAAACGACCGTCGTTGTTACGGCCAAGGTGCCACTGTTCGTCGCTCGTACGAATCCATCGACCAAGCTCGCCCGTACGTAATGCGTGGCCCGCACGTAACCACTGCGACGACATGACTTGCACGAGATATCCGATTGGGACTTCGCGCCACTCGTCGGCGATTGTCACGCGTCACCTGCCACAGCTCGCAGCTTTTCGGTGGTGTCCTCTGTACCTGGCGGCACGTCAAGCGCGAGGATCGTTGCATTGAAACGCTTGTGTCCAATCCACTCGAAGTTGTAAAAGCGAGTCGTAGACCAGTTGCCGTGCGCCCTGTACCATTGCCCGCGCGCAGCACGGCGCAATGCGATATCACCGTCGTCCGCCAACACCATCGCATTGTCTGGCACCTTGTCCCACGGAACTGTGTCGCCGACCTTCGGCGCAGCGCGTTGTGCCGCGTGGGCTGCGACAAGTCTGTCTGCTTCGCCGCTCGTGGTGTTGTATTCAGTCAGTGCGACCACGGTGCACGTGGGGTGTAGCCCTTGCCACTTCTGAATATCCTTGTGCTTGGGTCTCCAGTACGTACCGTCCGCGTGCGTCGACCGTCCGCGTTCGTCAAACCGAATCGCATACTGGTCACCTTCGATATGCACAAGAGCCCAGTGCGGCACGTCATCCCACGCGATCCGGTCTCCGATTGCCACGGCCTTCTTTGCAGTCATGTCTGCAAACATCGCAGGCGCAGGCTCACGCAGCATCACTGCATTCAACGCATACATCTCGAGTTGCTTGTCACTCGTGCAATCGAGTGGCACGTCAAGCGCAACGACCACGACATCGTTTGTTTTGCGAGCAGTCGCAGCCTTAGTGTCGTCCCACACGAAACCGACATGCTCGCTCCACACCCACGCGCCTGCTCGTTCAACGCACCGCCATTGTCCGTTACGACCACGCCGCAATGCGATACCTCCGTCCGAGTCGCGCACCATTGCGTTGTCCGGTGTGGTGTACCAATCGATGGTGTCGCCGACCTTGACCGCTTGCGGCTTCGTACGCACGACCACCTGTGGAAGCAGCGCTTTGTAAGCAGCCACGAGCGGAGGAATTTGGTTCGCGTTGAACCCGCGTTTCAAATCCAACGCCACAACTGTCACGGGTTTAGTGATGTCACGCGCTCCGGTAAAGTATTTCCATGTTCCGGAGTCTGTGCATTCTCCATTGACCACGCATGACCATCCGTCGCTCCCGTCCGTCTTTGCGATCCGTACCGCATAGCGGTTGCCTTCGACATGTACGAGTCCATACATAGGCACCTGGTCCCACGTAATCGAATCGCCGACCTTGACCGCTGCAGTGATATCAACAAGGCTGCGCTCGCATAGCGCTTTGACCGCGTCGTCGCTCATCGCCTCGAGATGTGGGTAATGGCCGATGACCACAAAATCACGTTCGCTATCTGGCATGACTCCCCAGGTCCACCCGAGCTCGCGGCTCCATGGTCGCTGCGTCAATCGCCAGCCCCATCCTACTTTCAACCACGCGCCTTTTCCGCAGTCAGGCAAACGATATCCAACAACCAAATCGCCCGCACAGTTGCACCCTTGAAAGAGCGACCCCGGCGCAATCAGCTTGAACGTCTCTTCGCTTTCCTTAGACCGCTTCGTCATGGCCACAGATCCTTTTGAACTCGTCGTCGCTTGCAGTGTCCGCCACGCCCGTCGCAATCACCACAAAGTCCTGCACTCCGCTTGGCACGCCTGGCCATATCCACCCCAGATAGACACGCCCATCGCGGTCTCGATCCACGCGGCCGTTCCCTCCTACCCATTTGCCTCCACGTGGTCCGTGGTACACCCACTGCGCGCTCCTCATACCTGAAAACTGCACCACGGCTCCAACCGGAATCGCGTTCCACGCCTCTGTGCTTTCCTTGCTACGTGCCACGCTATCCCACCCTAGCACCTTGTCTGCGTCAAGTCAACCCAAAAGCTTACCAGCCTAGGGTAATTACTAGTCTATGCGGATCGCCCCGCAAACCCCCACCACGTTGCAACGCGCACACAACCCGCCCGCCAACGCCCTTATACGCAACCCGCTGACCGATACTAGACTAGTCGGTCCGGATGGTGCAGCAGCCCTGCGAGTGTCTACAAATGCAGACCTTACCAGTCCTCGCCGTCACGCTCGTAACGTTTTGCTTCGCGTTCGTGTTTGAGCTCTTGCACAAACTCCTCAAGCGTTTCGATGCGCGCAGCCTGTGCCGTGACGATCTCTTCAAGTCGCTCGATCGCGGCTTTGTAGATGTCCGGCTTCTGTCCACGGTCGACTTGCTCTGCGACACGTTCAAGCACACCGGAGGGTTTCGACTTCAACGTCATGATGCGTTCCCCACAATCTCGTCCACAGCCTGCGTGTCTTGTGCCACGCGCTCTTCGTTGGTTGCCTTGCACCCTTGCACGTGCACGATGTCCACGGCTTACCTGGCGGGCCTTCGCCTGGACACCGCAGCACGAACCCACCAAGGCTGTACCGAAGTACACGAAGCCATCTCACGCGACCTTGACTTTCACGGTTACTGTTTGCATGCGTCCTCCACGATCGCGTCCATGATCATCGCAGCGACCGCGCGAAGCAACCGATTAGCTGCGTGTCCTGGGTTTGCTGCCTCGTCGCGCGTCAACCCGCCGCACGGATCCACCGCAGGCAACGCTGCAAGCGCAGGCGCCATGATGCTCGCGATCTCAGCTTCGTGATCGCGGAGGTTATCGTCGTCCACGTCAGGCATCGCTCGCCACCATGTCGTATGGGCTGAGTCCCGCGAACACCCGCCACTCGACGTGCACGTCCGCAAGGTCGCGCAACAGTCGCTCAGGCACGGCGCCCATCAATGTCACGATCGTCGCAGCATTGAGCCACGCACGGTCCTCGAGCGACGCGTTGAACTTGACTTCGTCCACACCGTGCGCCATGTCGGCGACCTGCGTGCGAAGGTTATGCAACTTGTCGCACGCAATCACGATCGCCGCATCAAGGGACACGTGCTCGAGCTTCGCCAGGTGTCGCTCACCGACGATGTCCGCGACCTCGTCTCCGAATGCCTCGCGCACGTCGTCACGTGGTATCTGCACGCGAACTCCACGGCCTGGGCCAGCGCTGTATGACCCTCGCGGATCTCGTCTGTCACTTCGATCGTTTGCATGCCCCACCGTATCACACCACACGTGTCACGTCAAGCGATGCCACACCGCGCTTTGATCTCGTCATCCGTCATATCGCGCCGGATGTCGCGCGTGATGACAACGAAGTCCTTCGCATCGCAATCGCCAGCCCATGTCCACGACCCACTACAGAGCAGTCCGTCCTCGCGTGCGAAGCTGCAATCCCAAACGCCACCGCTGCTCCAGCCTGCTTGGACGCGTCCGCGGGTGCCGAACCTTTGGTATAACCACAGGCTCCCGCTGCGAGTAACGAGCATCACGATCGAGTTGTCAGGGACAGCATCCCACGCGGCTCTTGATTCAGGCAACACGACTCACCTCACTTGCGATAAGACCAGCCGGCCAACCCACGCGACGTTGTATCTCCGCGTCGTCAAGGTCCGGCGTGACATCGCATGCGATGACCACGAAGTCCTGCACCTCTGTATTGCAAGTTTTCCATGACCACCACGATGCGACCAACCGCCCGTCTGCGCCGCGCACCGCTTTCCAACCGCCGCTATCCGAGAAGACCTTGCCGTATGGTTCGCATTGCCACCATAGCGTGAAAGCCCCCTTGTTATTTCGGTTGAGGATCTGGACGACCGCGTAATTGGGCACCGCTTCCCACGCGCGTTGCAACTCCCCGCTCACGTCAATCGTGATTGCCATACCCGCACAACCTTTTCACGAGGTCAACATCCGCCACACTGACATGCGTCGCAACGACCACCCAATCCGCCGCCAAGAAGTTCGCCCACGGCCACCACCTGCGCTCGTACGAAAGCCACACCTTGTCGTCCTCGAACGGCCACGTGCCGCCGCTATACCGAATCCACGTGCCGCGGTTTTCGCTACCGCGGTATACGAAGTTGCCCGCCCTGCAACCCGTCACCACGACTTGCACCAACGAGTGCTGCAGTATCTCCATCCACTCTGGCAGGTGTCGTTGCATATCAAACCTGCGGCCACGACCCAGGCGCGAACGGTCCGCCGTCCTGCGCCAACTCGTCGGCGATACCCGCGACCTTCGCACCGTCCAACGCAGCGCGCTTGAACTGCCACGCCGACCAGCTCACGTCAACGTCAAGCGCGAGCACCACCACTGCAGGCATGTCACGCGTGGGCCACGGCCCCGATCGATACTGATCCATTTGCCAACCGCCCTGAAAGTAACGCTCCCATATCCACCACAGTTTGGTGCGCCCGTCGTCTCGCTGCGCGCGTAGTCCGATGTTCGGCTCGCTATACGCCACATAGAACAGCGCACCGACCGGCACGTCCGCCCACTTGACCGTGTCACCAACGCTCACGGCTGCTGCTTGCTCCCCCTTGGCATGACGCGTTCCCATGTCTTTGTCTTAGCACACCGCTCACGTCATGTCAAGACCATCACGCCGCCGATCGCCACCGCGAGCACCGACGCAGCGAACAGCACGAGCGCTACACCTTTGGCGCGCGTCCACCACGCTTCGGCTTTCACCTCATCTCGCAACCACTCCGCGCGAGCCAGCGACTCCAGGCGCTCCGCGTTCTCACACCGCAGCTTTGCGAGCCGCTCGAAGTGCAAGTTTTGTTGTTCGATTGCAGCCCGGGCACTGCGTGCCTGAGCGTCGCGCGCCTCTAGCTCGCGCTTGTGTGCACGGTCCTGTGCTTCGTTGATCTCGTTCCAACCCATGTCATGTCCTCCGATAAACGTCGATGCCGCCGATCCGAATCAACGCATACAACCAGTTGTCGCAAGTCAGGCAAGTGCGACTTGGCCAACGCGACACATCTCGCAGCAAACCGTCGCCGCGTTACGACACGCCTTGCCTCTGCATGCCCACCGTTGTCTGCGCCCTGTCATCACACGCGCCACGCCTTGGCGCCTGCGTCAACCATAGCCATCGCAGGTGCGGGCACGGTGTTCCCAACGATCGTGCACTTGTCCGTGAGGTCCGCAGGCACGTGCCAGCTGTTGCAGCCCACTGCAGTCGCCGGGTCGATGATGCGAAACACTGGGCCGAACCACGAGAACGCCCACCCGCCCCGGTCATGCGACCCGCCCGCGTCATATGGCCCCCATGAGATATCGCCGATCGAGTCCCGCCCACGAGGGATCATGCGCATCGCGTGCAAGGCATCAGCAGGGTCTCGCACGTCAATGACGAGCTTGCCTTTGTACGCGGTGATGGTGACCTTGTGCTGCATCTCGCCACCCTACCACGTCACGGCCGTGATGTCAACCCCACCGCTGCGCGCTCTTCGGCTGTGCTCAGCGCATCCCACGTCAACCGTTGCACGTGCGATATGTTGGTGTGCAGCTCGACATCGCGGGCCAGAATTCTGCACTGCACAGTCGCTACGTGCATCTTGCTCCAGGTACTCCCGCCGCCGAATTCCCATCGGCCTTCGTAACGCGGCCATGAACTGTACTCAGCGCGTCGCAGTGCAACGCAGTTACCGAGCAACACGAGCGCGTTGACAGGCACGTCCGACCATGCCACGGTTGCGACCACCGCAACACGCGTACACGCAGCCGCGACTGCATCGTCCGTCATCTCAGGCAGCACGTCATGCGCGACCACCACGAAATCGCGGACCTGGTTGTAATCAGGACACCACATCCAACCGCCATGAACCATCACCATCCTGCTCGCTGAGTAGCCGCGCGCGATGTCCCATGCCCATTCACCGTGACTCATGCGCGCGAGGATCTTGCCGCGGTCATTGAGTCTCCACCACAACTCATGTGCGCCTGTCACCGTCACGACGTGAGCGACTGCATGATTCGGCACATCGTCCCACGCTTGTCTGCTGTCAGCCACGGCGTGACCCTACACGATCACGCGTGCGGTGTCAAGCCCACCGACGCAAGTTCGTCGCGTGACAACGCAGCACGCGTCAAGTTTTTCAGGTTGTCCATCATTTGATCTGGCGTCAAGTCGCGCGCGATAATCTTGCATTGTCCGCCGTCTGCAGCCATTGCCGACCACGCCTGCTTTGTACCAAACTGCCAGCCGCTCCCGTCGCCATGTGCCCAGAAACTCAGCTTGTCTGCTCTGCGCAAAGCAACGCCACCGCCCTTGACATACACCAACGAGTCAACAGGCACGTCGTCCCACGCGACCCACCAACCATCTTGCACGTCGTCCTGCACCGTGCACCTGCGTTGAACTTCCTCGTCCGACAAGTCCGGCGTGATGCCACGAGCAATCACCACGAAGTCGCGGATGTCGTCGCGTTCGCGGTCCCACGTCCATCCACCTCCGGTCATCAGTCCCGCGTCATCGTGTCTGAGAGCCCACGCCCATCGCCCGCCATCCCACGTTGCGAACACCTTGCCTTGCTTGCCGTGTCGCCACCACAAGTGCAAGCCGTCGTCGCGTACGAACTGCACCACCGCATGCACTGGCACCGCCGACCGAGCGGGCCTGCTTGGTCAAGTCTGATCGCAGCACGTATCGCCTCGTCGTTTGGCGCGACATCCATCGCCAACACTGCGCACACGCCACCATTGCCTGCGCCGTGGACATCGTACGATCGCCATCGCCAGCCATCATTTCCAGTAACAGACCACCATCTTTCACAAGCGTGTCGAACCCACACGCCATTGCCGCTAGGCAGGCGATACACCACGTGTTTGTGTTCGACCATGACAAGCATACCCGGTAAGATATCATCCCACAAGATGCGAGCACCGCGGTTGAACCTAATCATCGTGCGCTGTGCTTGCAGGTTTTCGGGCCATTGCATCTGGCACAACGCGCCGAGCTCAGCGCCTGTGGTGTGCGGCGACACGTCCTTCGCAATCACCACGAAATCGATCAAGTAATCCGAAGGTCGCCAGTCCCAGCACACCTCTCCAAATTCCCACTCGTCATAGAATCGTACCCACCGCCCGCGCGCGCCGTATCGATACCCAATGAAAGTCGCGGGGTGCGTGGTGCGACTCGCAGCCACGAGCGCGCGGTCCGGCACGGCTGCCCATGCTGTTTCAAGATCGGCGCGTGTCATGTCTCCAACTCCACGCGTGCGTTGAGCCCGCCAACCGTGTCTCGCAACCGCGTATAAAACGCGTCAACACAATCACGATAACCGTCTTCGCTAATACCACATGCCACCACACCGCACACCTTGGACGCCAGATTTACTTTGTCCCACTCAAACGCAGTGCGCCAACTGTTGTCTGTCCACTCAAGAAACTCCGTACGTATCCAGCGCCCCGTGCCGTCCACAAACTTGTACGCGACCGTACCTCTTTCGATCATGACGAGCATGCCCGGCGCCACGTCGTTCCACAAGATGCGCGACCCGCGTTGAAAGCTGATGATTGCTCGCGTTGGCGCCGACCCCACAGGCGCCACGCAAAGCGCAGCTGCCTCCGCTATCGCGGTGTGCGGCGACACATCGTGAGCAATCACCACGAAGTCAGACAGACCCTCCGTGTTTCCGTTGGTCAGATCCCATGACCAATACATCCTGCCTGGATCCCACGCGTCGTGATAGTAAATCCATCGGCCCATGCGCCCGTATCGATACCCGAACCACGGCGTGCCGCCGCCGCGCCATGAAGGTTTGCGACACATGACAATCGCCCGGTCAGGCACAGCTTCCCACGCGCGCTTTAGCTCCTCGGTATCCATAAGTCCCCTCGCTGCTTATACGCCTCGCCACGCGTTGTGTCAAGCGCCCCGCACCCTCGCCCTTCCTGGACGGGTGCGACAAAACCTGAGCCCGTCTAGGCCCCTTACACGCAAACCTCGCACGCGGTCATGCGAGCGGCAGCAAGCCCGGGTTTTGTTTTATCGCCAGCTTGGCGAGCTCGGTATGCGTCACGCCTTTGATCGGCAACCCCATTGCAAACACGCGGCAGGTGTCGCTCTTTCGCATCGCGCCCGCCTTGTCGCCCCAGACAAAATGTCGTCCATCACGCCAGAGTTTTTGGTACGGATTGAACACCCATTGTCCGTCGTTACCGCGTCGTATCGCCAGATACCCGTCCGAGTCTGCGACAAGTGTGCCGTCTTGCACTGCGTCCCACGCAACCGTGTCACCAATGCGCACACCAACGACTGCAGCTTCCGCGATTGCTTGCAAGCGAGCGGCTCCATCGTCGCCGTCCTCCGTTCCAACTGGAACGGCAAGCGCAACGATACGACCCGTGACGCTGCGATAATCTGCGGTGTACTTGTCACCCCATGACCACGATCGTTTCGTCCCACCCCAACCTCCGCAGTGTTTCCACCATTTACCACGATCGCCACGCCTCAGCGCAATACACCCGTCGCTGTCCACAGCCATGGCGCCGTCCGGCACGTCGCACCATTTCACTTCATCGCCGACACAAATGCGCGGACTGACAGGCGGTCCTGCTTGGCACGCAGCTTTGACTTCCTCGTCGCTCGCGGTTGGTGCGACATGACCGATCACCACGTAATCTCGCGGGGCTCCTGCGTCACGCCATTGCCACCACGTATGGATCTGATCGTTCTGTCGTTCGATGTCCCAACCTCGCGTTGGTGTATATAGCCACTTGCCTGCGCCGTTGCCACCCTTGTAAGCAATGTAAAGGCCGTGATTTGTTTTGACCGTCGTTTGCACGAGCGCGTGATTGGGGATGTCATTCCACGTTTCAGCGATCACGGTTTCGCCTCCGCTGGCCACCACGTTTTATTCAACCCACCGATCAGCTCATGCAGATACACGGTGGTCTCTTCGAGCGTCGTTTGGTCTTGCACATCGGTTCGCACGATGCGCACCTGCGGGCAATCGAATCGCTCGGTTGACCATGACCACCGCTCACGATCGTAATACTCCATCTCTTCCCAATACAGACCATCGCCGCTGTAAGAGTCACTCCGGATCCACCACCCCGATCCGTCCGTGTGTCGCAAGCACACAGCTTGCGTGGCCACGTTGACGACGAGCGACCCGCACGGCGTATCTATCCAGTTGACAAGATCACCACGGCCCAGCTGAATCATGGGCTCATCGTTTGCGTAGTCACGCTGACACAACCGTGCGAACTCGCGGCATGAGATACCCGGCGCCACACCACCCGCGATTACGACGAAGTCATCCACGTGCGGGCGCGTCCATGACCACACCAGATCGCCAGGTTGCCACGCATCGGCGAACTCAACCCACCGTCCCATATCGATATAACGATAACCGATCCTGCGGTCACCGCCAACCAGTGCTTGCACGATGGAGCCCGAAGGCACGTCGTTCCACGATGTCACCATGTGGTCTTCTCCAAACCGCCGATCAGGTCACGAAGATAAGCGTTCGTCTCGCTTGCTGTGGCGCGAGCAACAACGTCAGTTGCAACCACGGTGCACGGTCCCTCGCGCACACCTGTCCACGTCCATAGTCCGTGACTGACATCGTCCATGGTATGCCACCATGCAGTAGCGTGGCGAACCCACCAGCCGTTGCCGTCCGCATGTCGCCACGCCACATTTCTGTGCTCGTCCATGATGAGCGTGCGCGTCTCCGCGTCGCTCCACATCACTTGGCTGCCCATAGGAAACGTACACAGCTTCGCGTTGTCATTGGCAACCGGTAAGCCGCACATGTATAGCGAACTGATTTGCGTGTGCGGCGACACGTCGCGCGCCACGATCACGAACTCTTCGACAACCTGTCTACCTACTGCAGCCCACGGGAAATGCGCATGGCCCGGGTCCCAAGATCCGTGCGAGTAGATCCACCGCCCCGCATTGATATACCTGTACCCATAGCGCGGGCCTGTACCGCTCCCTTGCAGGTCGCCTTCGCGTCGCACCTGTACGATCGCGCCGTGCGGCACGTCGTCCCACGCCCGCAGTAGTTCGTCGTTGGCCACGCGTTCCATATCTATCACGTCGTTGGCGTGCAGTCAACCAGGCAGCGCAGCTCTTCGAGTGTGGCATTGACAGGAGCGTCAAGCGAAACGATCTTGACCTCGTTCCAGCAGCGCTCGATAGAACGCCACGGATCAACCTTGCCGCTATCAACATGATCGCAGCGAATCCACATCGCAGTGGCACCACGCCGAACAGCGATGCACGGGTCTGTGAGTGTCTGAAAAACTGCATTGTCTGGCACGTCTGCGACCGCAAGCTTGTCACCTGCTCGCACGAGTGGCCACTTCGTATTGCTCTTGCCGCCGATGTGTTCGCGGATCGTTTCGTTCGACACGTCGTCCTGCAGCCCGACCGCAACGATGGTGACAGGTTCCTTTTGCGATGAGTATCCGCTCCAGCTCCAGAAGCTCGAAACGTCCGAGTATCGTCCTTCGTATTCGCCGCCGCTGCGCACATAGTCACCGCGTCCCCGCAGCTTCAAGGCGCATGACTTGGTCTTGTCAATCATGACGATCGTACCATCAGGCACCATGTCCCACGTCGTCTTATCGCCGGGCTTGACAGCGCTTGCGATGGCGGCGGCTGAACGCGGAGACCAGGTGCGAATGGTTGGGCCGCCGATCACCGCCGCAATTGCGGCGTCGGTGACGTTGTCCGGCACGTCAACCGCAACGACAGTCACGAACGGAGTGACGACTTGGCTTGTCCAGTGCCAGCAACTGGCGATGCTCTCGTATCTGTACAGCGCAGCACCCGACGCACCGCGCACCGTATCGCCGCGACCTTGCAGTTTGAGGTAGACCGCGGTGTTCTCGTTGTTCATCACGAGTGCATTGTCAGGGACTTCGTACCACCCAATCACGTCGCCAGGCTTTGGCGCAAGCACGGTCACGCCCGTGATTACTGCTTCGCCCGGCGTTGACGCATCGAGCCCGCATATCCGAGCCCACACTTCTTGCGTGCCGCCCGGACGCACGTTGTGCGCGATCGTCACGAAGTCGCAGACACTCGCCGATTCCATGTCCCACGTCCACGTTAGCCGGCCAGGGTCCCACGTCTCTGAGTAGTAAAACAATCGTCCACGATCGTCATATCGATACGCGAATCGTGGACGCGAATCACCACGCGATCGAATCTGCACAATCGTTTTGTTCGGGACAGCACACCACGCTGCTTTCACTTCGCTGGACATCACGACTCCGATCCCTTGCTCTCAACAATCGCGCGAATCTCCTCAAGCGTCGCGCTGGGCGGCACGCTGCAAATCACCGTGCACTCGCCCGCCAGCGAATCGCGTGACCACACAAACCGAAACCTCCACACACCTGCGACACGAAGCCACGCGCCCATGTCGTCGCGCAACATGAACAGGTCGTCACCAACCCTCGCGACCGTATCGTTTGGCAAGTCGCACATGTTGACGGTCGATGCAACTGCAGCAGGCACGACCATCTGCGCTTGCACCTGCTCGTATGCAGTCACGTCATCTGCACAGTCGCGGCCCCACGGCACATCGAGCACCGCAACCTCGATTTGCTCGTCGCTCGCAACTGTTGCCCATTCGTGCGCCATGCCGTCACGCAGCCACGTGCCGTTCGCTCGAACGATGCGAGCAAACCGACCTGACGGGCTGCGATGCCACACCTTGGATCCTGAGACGACCACTGCACCCGCGGGCGTGTCACGCAACGTGAGCACGTCGCCTGGGTTGTGATCGATCGTTGTCTGATACCGCGGGTTGCCGTTCGGGTAGTTCTCTTCGACCACGCGTCGAATCTCCTCTGCCGGTACGTCGTGCGTAGCGAGCAGCGCAACCCAGCACGACGGCACATACCCGTCGTCAATCATGCCTGCCCATGGCCACGCGTGCGGGTCGCCCTGCCAATCGAAGTCCACGCGAATCCTGCGACCCGTCTTACCATCCGCGTTGCGTGCATACACGTCGCCTTGGTCTGCCACACCGACCGCGCCAGGCGGCAGCTCGTCAATCCTGACGCGGTCACCAATGCGGATCTGGCGACTGCTCGCACACCGGATTGCGTACACTTCAAGCACGCGCTCGAGTGCGTCGACCGGCGCGAGTGTCATGTCCACACCGAGCGCGTCGGCGTGCGCCTGCACCGCGTGGCGAATGCGACACGACGCGTCCTTCATCGCAGCCATTGTCATCACGGCTGCGCTGTGCTTCGCCGTCAAGTCATACATCTGACCGCGAAGTGCCCACGCGGTGTCGACCGATTCAATCAACGCGATGTCGTCCTTTCGGATCTGTTCGGCCGCGAAGCGCAGCAAGTCACTGCGAGTCAGCGCGTCGGCGTCAGCAACGTCCGGATCTTTGAACGTGTAGTATCGGATTTCCTCGAGCGCAGCATGGTCGTCCGTGTCAACCATGGCGGGTTGGTCTGCGTCGTACAGCGCAATCACGAGACACTCGAGCGCGGCGCGTGCCTCGCACAGCAACTCGCCGCGCCGCGCAGGTGTAACGTGATCGTCGCCCATGATCTCCTGCAACGCTGCAAGTGCGTCGCTCGCCACGTCAAGTGCTCGTCCTCGCGATGCACACGGCCACCGTTCGTCGAACTCCGCCTCGAGCTTGGCAAGCAACATGGCGGTGAGGTCGTCCCACTGTGTCGCGTGCTCGCACGTCACACGGACATTGTCTAGCGTGGTGCCTGGCTTCGCGAACTCCACGAGCAAACACGATCGGTACCGCGAGACTTCATGCAGCGGCGGCGCACTGGGCCGGTCGACTAGCAAGAACTGAACAGCGGTGCGAAGCGAGTCGATGGTGTGGTCGATGGGTCGTGTCACCCGCCAACCCTACACCACACCACGCGCCATGTCAAGCCAGTCTGCGCAGCAACCACACAAACGCGAGTGTGCTGGGTACGTACGTAACCACTGCCGCGATGATGCCCGTAAAAGCAATCGCACCCGCTACCGCATCGAGCGCGTTCGCCAACGCAGCCGCAGCGACACCGAGCGCAGCCGCGAATACACCGCCCGCAAACATCGCATTGAATCGCTCGTCGTTGTCGTCGTCGTCTTGATCGCACATCACCGCCTCCGTTTCTTCTCAGGTCGATAGCCGAGCTTTTTCAAGTCGCGTGGTGTGAGCGGACCGTGCTCACGTGCAACCCAGTCATACACAGGCCAACTGTTCAAGCCTTGCCATTTGACGTGGGCCACCTGCCATTCCCACCACGCGAACCACCATTGATTCTCACGTCGTCGCAGTGTGCCTGTATACTCGCCTGCTGCGTCGTACACGTCAACCTCTGCGCCGTTGGTACGCGGCAGCGGACGATATACGCGCTGCTGTGCGGCTGAGTTGTATCGTCGCAACCCGTATCGACCGATCGACGGGGCTGTGCCCCACTTGATGATCCCGTCACGCGGATCACCATACAGCGTGTCGTTCTCAATCTCACGAGTTACGCCCAGCCTGGTCGTGTATCGCTGAGCCTCGTGTGCGACACCATCGACGATACGCACCTTGTCCGGCGCGAGCAAGTAATCGTCCGTGTGTCCACGCACGTGTTGCTGCATCACACCGTTACCGCCAAGGTGCGCGCAAAGCTCAGAGTGCACTTCGGCCCATGGCCGACCGACCTGCTTCGCCAACCACCCCTTGAGCGGCGACAAGAAATCCGACAGCTCTTTTGCGTGGCGCGACATGGATTGCTTGACGGGTGTCAGCTCGTCGAGCGACAACTCGTCAGCTTCACCGTGCTCGTCTGTACTCCACACGAAGCAAAGCTGGCGTGACCGCAGACGCTCCGCTCTATGGCGTGATCCGTAAGCATCGCCGCCTGTGCGCGGCCGTTCGCAAATCACCTTTGCGATGTCTGCTCTCACCGCACCACCGTCCATCGGCCGGACGTGAAAGCAGAGATCGATTCACAGACGAGCCCGCCGTCCGTGGAAATCGTGACGGTCAAGCCGTCGCACGACATCACGCGCCCGTGGGCACCTTCGTAGGAGCGAACAGAATCATTGCGGCGTGGGGACATGCGCGAACCTTATCGCAACGCGAGCACCGTGTCAACTGTTGAATGATTCACGACTCGTGCTTCGCCTCTGCTGCGCGTACTCGCAGGTCTTCGCGCTCACGTGCTCGCCTGAGTTGCACGCCCCTGCGCTTCGTCTCGCGCCGCTCACGACGTGCACGCGGCCACGGCTGGCCACCGTTCTGCCACGCAGTGCGAACGCCACACAGAAACTCACGCACCCCACGCGAGCGCCGTGGCACGAACCCGTAGCCTCGCCACCTGCGCACCGCGCGCCACACGCCGACCGTCGCATATAGTCGCACCCAATTTGTCCAGTCGCAAAACTCACACCGGTGTACCCGGTGCTGCTGCGAGTCATCGTCGTCGATGTGCTGCGACCCGCACCACTCGCATTGAATCTCGAACGGTACAGGTTCGCCGACTGGCACGTCACGCGGCCTGGCCCGCAACGTCATGCACCAATGTCGTGTGCGGCTCACATCACGACCGTGTTGATTCCAAGCGCGCTCAACTCCGCAGCTGTGTCGCGGTCGATAGCTGCGCTCGCGTCCACGTACTCGCGCCACGCGACATTGGAGTCGCGCCACGCACCGATCATCTGTTGCACGAGAATCGTGTATATCGGTGCATATAACAATGCCAGCACAAAGGCAGCAGCCCACGTGCCAAAAGCAGCGAGCATGCCAATCATCACCGCGAGCAGCACGGTTGACATCACCGCACTCCAGCGCACGCTGTTGCGCAACGCATCGCGCCGAGCCAACGACTTCACAGCGAACGCGACGCGAGCATCCGTCACTGCATCCTTGTCGTGCTGCCAATCGTTGCCGTCCCGCGTGTACGGGATAACACGGTCGCAGATGCTCACCTCATGATACTTGTTCAAAATCATCGTGCGGTGATTTACGTTGACCGCATCGGCCGACAACGACCACTGCGCTGCGAGTGCGTTCGCCAGCCCCGCGCTGATCAACACTCGCCACATTGCTGCCGTCTCTTCGTCAAGAGCAGGCAGCGGCTGCGGAGCCGTTACCTCGCGCAACTTGGCGACGAGCGCCTGGCGTTGCACGGGAGGATGCAGTACCGGTAGTGCTGCGAGTTCATCGAGGATCTGATCACGTGTTTTGTTTTCCATGTTACTCCACGTCGCAGTGGCGACGCGCACTTGTCTTGCCATCTTCGCGCAACTGACTGCGTGCATGCTAGTCCAAGTTTTGCACTGCTTCACGCAGCCGCGCAACAAGTCTCGCCTCGAGTTGCCGCGCACGCTCTCGCGTCACGCCCCACCGCGCTCCGAGTTCGGCGAGTGTCACGGGCTCCTCAGACATGAGCCGGTCCGTGAAGATCTCGAGTTCTCGCCCCTTGAGCATCTCGCCGAATGCGATCACCTCATCACGGAAGCGCTGGCGAATCTGTTCGCGTGCCATCATGTCGTGCACGCCTTCGCTTGGGTCGGGCAACACTTCGACAAGCAGCGTCCTACGCGGCTCGCCCGCTTGCCCCATGCTCGTTGAACTGATCGTCGCTTGCATGGATACCTCGGGCTCAAGTCGCGTTGTCATGTCATTGACATCTTCGACAGACACCTGCATCGCGTCGGCGATATCCTCCGCGGTCGGCTCTTCGCACTTGGCAGCACGCAGCTGTCGTCGCATCGCGACCAGGTTGAAAAACAACTTACGTTGATTCTGCGTGGTGCCCAGCCGGACGAGTCGCCAGTTGCTCATGATCCACTTGAGCATAAACGCCCGGATCCACCAGTTGGCGTATGTGCTGAGCTTGGTCCCCGCCGCGGGATCGAACTTGTCGACCGCACGCATGAGGCCGATGTTACCCTCCTGCACCAAGTCGGTCAGCGCAGCACACGCTTTATATTCGTGTGCAATCTTGACGACCATGCGGAGGTTGCGGACGATCAGTTCACCGCGTGCACGTCCGTCGCCACTCGCAGAACGCACTGCAAGATCGTGCTCTTCCTCGCGGGTCAAGATACGCTGCGTCCCCACCTTCTCCATGTATTGCGATAACGGGTCGCCCCGCGTCGAGCTAGTCGACGCGGGGCTGGTATGGTCTCCTGCGCTGAATGTCACGCCGGCACCTGCACAAGCCCTGCGCCGACATGCAGCGGCGACTGACCCACGCGGCGCGAGTGGTCGACCATCACGCGCCACAGGTCGCGACCACGAAGCCCGGTCTTCTCTGCCCACAGCGCAGCGCACCCCGCCACGTGCGGCGTCGCCATCGACGTACCGGACCACGACGCGAAGCCCGACGAGTGCGTACCCTGCGGCACCGACGAATACACGTCGACACCAGGGGCCGCGATGTCCGGGCCCTTGTGCGCAGGTCCACTGTTGTCGCGGTCGTAACCGATCGACGAGAAGCGGGCGCGCACGAGGTCATGGCCCACAGCCGCAACCGCCATGACGGACGGGCAGTTCGCGGGTGCGCCGACTGCAGCGCCAGAGTTGCCTGCGGCCGCGACGACGAGCGTACCTGCATCAAGGGCGGCCTTCGCAGCCTGCTCATACGCCTGCTCATACGCCGCACCACGGCGAACGTCCGCACCGAGCGACATCGAGATCACGGTAGCGTGCTCGCGGATCGCCCACTCGATACCCTCGAGGATCCACGCGGTCTGTCCGTAACCCTCGTTCGAGAGCACCTTGCCCGCGAGGATGGTCGCGTCACCCGCCACACCATACAGCCGTGACCCCACGCGTGCCGCACCCATCGCGGTACCGACGCAGTGCGTGCCGTGACCGTGCTCGTCGTTGCAGTCCTCGCCAGGCACGAACGACATGCGCGTGATGTGCTCACGCTTCGCGAGGTCCGCGTGATCACCGAGCCCCGTGTCGAGCACAGCGATCTTGACGCCGCGCCCCGTGGCGCGACCAACGCGAGCAGCAACCGCCTGGAGTCCCCACGTCTCGCTGGTCGTGTCGCTGTACACGAGCGGCACCATCACGCGCTCCGGCTCGATGACGACGTGACGCCCGCCCGCTGCGCGCTGCAACGCCTTGAGCTCAGGCGCGTCGACGTTGACGACCGCCACACCGAGCGTGTCAAAGAACAGCGCACCATCCCACGGCGCAGCGTCCGCAGTGGCGGTGATGTCAGCGCACGACGCACCGTCCGCGGTGGACGCCATGTGCAGTCCGGCGACACGATGCAGCCACTCGCGCGGGGTGTGGCGCGGAGACTTGAAAGTCACGAGGTATCGCCCCGTGGTGGTGGCGAATTGATTGGTCTTCATCGTTAGCATTGTTTCATCCTTGCACATCATGGATGCGCTGTCAAGTGGCGAGGTCGGCCCAGGTCTCGCGTTTGGGTTCGGGGTACTTGGCTTGCATCGTGTATAGCCAAGTCTCAAGCTCTTTGTTGGTACGCACATATCCGTACATACGTTCGCATCGCGTGCCGTCGAGATGTTGCCACACACCGGGCACTTTTCTTTTCAGGCCGTCAAGCGATACCTCGCGCTCGCCTCCCTCTGGCCAACGCAGATACGTTGCAGGTGCGTCGCACTCACTACACAGCGAACCATCCAGGCGCTCGGTCAATGGCACATTCGCGGGCAGATCGTCAGGCAGCTCTTCTTGCGGTTGTGCGGTACCGTGTGGCGCGCCTTGCTCCCAATGATATTCGGTGGCGGGATACGTGCTGTCAAACTTCGTGCGCAGTCCGATGAATCCACCAGACTTCGCGCACCACACACCGTGTGTGAGATTGCGCGAGTTGAGCCGATACAATCGGCGGTCCTTACATTCGCTTTTCGGAATCATTGAAACGTCCTCGAAGATAGGTTTTCATGCGGGCCTTGAGCGATACGACGGCCGAAGGTGTAACACCTAGCATTCGCGCCGCGTCTGCGCCCGTGATCTCGTCTGCCATCGCTGCAAGGATTACAGGTGTGCGATCCGCTGCGGTTCGCCCGTCGTGTGTGCGCCCTTCAAACTCGCCGGCAGCAGCAACGATCTTTCGCACGTCAGCGATATCGTCCGCTGACGGTTGACTGCATGGCAACAAATCAAACACGCACACTTCGTGCGACTTGGTGGCTGCACTGTTCATCACGGAGCGATACACATAGCCCGCTCTCAACTCACGTCGATAACGGGCAAGCGACCACGAGCGGTTGAACACTCCGACCCTGCGTCGTGTGACGCGCGAGAGTTCACACGTTGCGGCTCGCGTATCACTCCACACACCGTCGCCCGATAGCCACAGGCGGATCAGTGTCTCCTGCAATTCGTCCTCAAGCTCAGCTTGACTGATGTCGCCACGTGCCGCACACGTCGACGCAACCACCAAGGCCGCGGTCGTCAGCCCCGCTCGTGATACAGGCACACGGCCCGGCGCCATCGCGCGATCCACAACGACCCCACGACGCAGCAATCCGCGATGACCTTGTGCGTTACTCATGACGAAGGTCTGTGATCTTGAGGGTGCCTTGTACGATTGCACCGTCATCGAATATCAGATGTGCCGTGCCGTGGCTGTTGACATCAAGCAGCACGCCCGTCTTACCCATGGCCGGACCACACATGACATACACGCGACACCCTTTGACGAGTGGCGCAGGCGCAACGGAGCCGGCCGCACGACGAGCCATCGTGCACGCTCGCTGCAAGTCACGCGGTGCGCCGAGCGCTGCGCACAACTCGTCCATGAAGTGCTCTGCGAACTCCGCTCGCGCCTGCCACTTGACGCGATCGCCACCCGCTAGCGCTGCTTCGCCAC
>OFRM01000319.1_pt1 | contig 21393 bp, 18 predicted proteins | sample 1543101 | NCBI WGS metagenome assembly OFRM01 (sample SAMN07774223, study PRJEB24372) | wastewater metagenome | isolation source: Exp Tend VB 0WW | collected 2016-02
AAAAGCGGCAAATTTCTGCCGCTTTTTCTGTGCGCAATCCCTAGGTTTGCGGATTGAGCTTTTCAATTTTCGAGTGCAGCTTGTTCAGCGCTGACAAATACGCCTTGGCCGACGCCACCACGATATCAGGATCAGCGCCAACGCCGTTGACGATGCGCCCAGCTTTGGCGAGGCGCATGGTGACTTCGCCTTGCGATTGGGTGCCAGTGGTAATCGCATTGACCGAGAACAGTAATAATTCAGCCTCGCTTTGCACTTTTGATTCGATCGCGTTCACAATCGCATCCACCGGGCCATTGCCATTGCCTTCGCACACGACTTCTTTATTTTCGATGGTGAATACCACTTTGGCGAATGGCTTTTCACCGGTTTCTGAATGCTGCGCTAATGAGACGTAGGCATAATATTCGTTGTCATGCGATTGCGCTTCGTCCGACACCAAGGCCATGATGTCTTCATCAAAAATGTCGGATTTTTTGTCGGCCAGATCTTTGAAACGGGCGAAGGCAGCGTTTACTTCGCCTTCTGATTCGAGGCGAATCCCCAATTCGTCCAAGCGCTGTTTAAATGCATTGCGCCCCGATAATTTGCCGAGCACAATTTTATTGGCGCTCCAGCCCACGTCTTCTGCGCGCATGATCTCGTAGGTGTCGCGCGCTTTCAAGACACCATCTTGATGAATGCCGGATGCATGGGCAAAGGCATTTGCACCGACCACGGCTTTGTTTGGCTGCACCACAAAGCCAGTGATTTGCGACACCATTTTGGAGGTTGGCACGATTTGTGTGGTGTCGATATTGCAGTGCAGATTGAAATAATCTTTGCGGGTGCGCACTGCCATGACGATTTCTTCCAGCGCAGTGTTTCCGGCACGCTCGCCTAAACCATTAATCGTACATTCGATCTGGCGCGCACCACCTATCATCACACCAGCCAATGAGTTGGCGGCAGCCAAACCTAAATCATTATGGCAATGCACTGACCAGATTGCTTTATCGGAATTCGGCACGCGTTCGCGTAAATTTTTCAGCATGGTGCCGTACAACTCAGGCACACCGTAGCCAACGGTATCGGCAAAGTTGATGGTGGTCGCGCCTTCTTTGATGACGGCTTCGATCACTTTGCACAAAAAATCCATTTCAGAGCGGCTACCGTCCTCCGGGCTAAATTCCACATCATCGGTAAACTGACGCGCATAGCGCACAGCTTGAATCGCCTGCTCCAACACTTGATCGGGTGACATACGTAATTTCTTTTCCATGTGCAAGGGCGAAGTCGCGATAAAGGTGTGAATCCGCTTACGCCGTGCGCTGGCCAATGCCTCGGCGGCACGCTTGATGTCGCGGTCATTGGCGCGTGAAAGAGAACAAATGACGGAATCTTTCACCGTACCAGAAATTGCCTGAATTGCCTCAAAATCACCTTGCGAAGCGGCGGCGAAACCGGCTTCGATGACATCCACTTTCAGGCGCTCTAATTGTCTAGCGATGCGGATTTTTTCATCCTTAGTCATGGAAGCACCGGGCGATTGCTCGCCGTCGCGCAAGGTGGTGTCGAATATGATGAGTTGGTCAGGCATGGTCAATCTCCAGAATTTGAGGGGGCAATGCGTTAAATAAATTCAAACAAGTAATCAATTGAAATCGGCGTTAAGGTCAAGCTTAGCGTTACGGTTGGTTTGGCTGATCTTGGTTTTACACTGCTGGCAGTCAATGACTGCGAAATCTGCGTACTTCTTGCCCGCCCCTTGCAAAACACACACGGGTGAGAGAACTGCACAGATTGTGGGATAGGGAATTTTAGCGCGTTACCGCACTAGTAGATTTAGTTGAAGACGTAGCTGTGCCAACAGCAATAGCGAACCAGTTTGGTTCGCTAAAGTCATTGCATGCAAAGTAGAGGCAGCGGAAGTCATAAATTGACTATAAGCGGGATTAGTAAAAAGCGCAAGTAGGTCGATGTGAATTTACGACGAAGTATCGACGTCAGAGACGCTTCGCGCAGATTTATTTTTCGTCATCCGATTCGTGGCTGGTTTGCACAATGCTAATTGGCCGACCATTGCGCCAGCGCCAGATCAACACGATATAACCAGACAAACCATACAAAACAAATAAACCAAACAAGACTTTAGGTGGATCATACGACACCACCACATAGCCCAGCACAATCAAAAATGGCGCAATAAAGGGCACGGTTTTACGCATATTGACATCTTTAAAGCTATAAAACGGCACATTAGTGACCATCGTTAAACCAGCAAACAAGGTGACAACCCAGGCACTCCAACTTAAATCGATGCCAACATAACCCAAGTCTTCCATCAGCAAGATAAAACCCACTACCAAGGCTGCCGCCGCTGGACTGGGCAAACCTTGAAAATAACGCTTATCCACCACCGCGATATTGGTATTAAACCGCGCCAAGCGCAGCGCCGCCCCTGCGCAGTACACAAAGGCCGCCAACCAACCCAACTTGCCCATACCGCGTAACGACCACTCATACATCACCAAACCAGGGGCTGCGCCGAAAGAAATCATGTCAGACAAGCTATCGTATTGCGCGCCAAATTCGCTTTGGGTATTGGTCATACGTGCCACCCGACCATCCAGACTATCGAGAATCATGGCAATGAACACCGCCCAGGCGGCTTGATCAAAACGTCGGTTCATCGCCATGACGATCGCGTAAAAACCACAAAACAAGGCGGCAGTGGTAAACGCATTGGGTAATAAATAGATGCCGCGTCGTGGTTTGCTCGGCACTCTTGGAACCGTATGCGCTTCATTTTGATTGAATTGCGCTTTTCTGATTCCACGAGGAAAAAGTTTAAAATTTCCCTTCGGCAAACGTTTTTTAAATGGACGCATAGCTATTTCAGATGAAAAAATCAACAGTTCGATGACGGATACAGAGTATAACCGTGAAATCATAGCCAAAGTACATTGATTAACCCACTTACGCTCGATCAGACGCGGACAATCGGGAAACACGAACCCAAACGAAAAACGCCGCCTACAAGTCATTCAGTGCTACTTTTTGAATGACTTGTAGACGGCGTTTTTGCCGAGTTACTGAGTTACCCAGTTATCTAATGTTCTACTGCGCTTGTTTCAATTGCTCCAAAATCGCGGGGTTTTCTAAAGTAGAAATATCCTGTGTGATTTCTTCACCTTTCGCCAATACGCGCAACAAACGTCGCATGATTTTACCGGAACGGGTTTTCGGTAGATTGTCACCAAAACGGATTTCCTTCGGCTTGGCAATTGGGCCAATTTCTTTGCCAACCCAGTTGCGCAATTCGGTGGCAATTTGTTTGGCTTCGTCACCAGTTGGGCGTGGCCGTTTCAAGACCACAAACGCGCAAATGGCTTCACCCGTGGTGTCGTCTGGTCGTCCCACCACGGCGGCTTCCGCCACCAGCGGATTGGCCACCAGCGCCGATTCGATTTCCATGGTACCCATGCGATGACCAGAGACATTCAACACATCATCGATACGACCAGTAATCGTGAAATAGCCTGTGTCTTTGTTGCGAATCGCGCCGTCACCCGCCAGATACATTTTGCCACCAAACTCTTCCGGGAAATAACTCTTTTTAAAGCGCTCTTCATCACCCCAGATAGTACGTATCATCGAAGGCCAAGGGCGCTTCACCACTAAAATACCACCCTGCCCATTAGGTAATTCATGGCCTGTTTCATCGACGATCACTGCCATAATGCCGGGTAGTGGCAAGGTGCAAGAGCCTGGCACCAAGGGCGTTGCGCCGGGTAACGGCGTCATCATGTGACCGCCCGTTTCGGTTTGCCAAAAGGTATCTACCACTGGGCATTTTTCACGACCAATATTTTTGTAATACCACATCCATGCTTCAGGATTAATCGGCTCACCGACCGAGCCGAGCAAACGCAAGCTGCTTAAATCATATTTATCAGGATGAATCGTCGGGTCTGCGTCGGCTGCTTTGATTAATGAGCGAATCGCAGTGGGCGCGGTGTAAAAGATACTGACTTTGTGCTTTTGAATCGTATCCCAAAAACGCCCAGCATTCGGGAAGGTAGGAATGCCCTCAAACACGATTTCGGTAGCGCCGACTGCTAACGGGCCGTAAGTGATGTACGTGTGGCCGGTGACCCAACCAATATCTGCGGTACACCAGAAAACGTCGTTGGGTTTGATGTCAAACGTCCACTTCATGGTCAACATCGCCCACAGCAGATAGCCGCCGGAAGAATGTTGCACGCCTTTCGGTTTACCAGTCGAGCCAGAAGTGTACAGAATGAACAGTGGGTGCTCTGCGCTGACCCATTCTGGCTCACACACTTTGGCTTGCGTTGCCGCCAGCTCATGCATCCACAAATCGCGCCCGGCCACCATCGGCACATTGCCGCCAGTGCGGCGATAGACGATGACTTGTCGTACTTTTTCACAGCCGCCCAGTGCCAGTGCCTCATCCACGATCGATTTCAACGGCAAATGTTTGCCACCGCGCACTTGCTCATCGGCGGTCACGACTGCGACAGCACCCACATCGACAATCCGTTCTTGTAACGATTTGGCAGAAAAACCGCCAAACACCACCGAGTGAATCGCACCAATCCGCGCACAGGCTTGCATCGCCACCACGCCTTCGATCGACATCGGCATATAGATCACAACCCGATCACCTTTGTTCACGCCTAACGACTTTAAGCCATTAGCGAACTGGCACACTTTTTCATACAGCGCTTGATACGTTACCTTGGTAACTTCACCGCCATCCGCTTCAAAAATAATCGCTGTCTTATCGCCCAGACCTTTTTGTAAATTCACTTCCAAGCAATTGTAGGAAACATTCATTAAGCCATCGGCAAACCACTTGTACAGCGGCGCATTAGATTCATCTAGGGCTTTGGTAAAGGGCTTGTGCCATTGCAAGGTATCACGTGCCAGCTTGCTCCAGAAGCCCTCGTAATCGCGCTCGGCTTCTGCGCACATGGCATGATAGGCATCCATACTCGGGATAGCGGCTTGTGCCGAGAACGATGCTGGTGGGAGGAATACGCGCGATTCTACCGATTTCGATTCTAAGTCCGACATGCTTGTCTCCGATTTTATAAATATAGGAATATTTTGCTTTTATTTTTTGTATTTGTATGCTGTTTTACTGCCCGTTTACTACCATGCATCAACTACAAAAATAGCTTATTTTTAATATACACGATAATCTACATGACTTACTTCAGTCTTACGACGAATCTGTTGCGAGGTTTGATCTAGCTCGAACCTCTGGCATTTCCATTCATGGAAAACCTTGCTTCCATATCAACGAAGCTTTGTGCAATATTGTTGCTTAGTATTTCTGCTTAGCATTTCTGCTCAGTGTTTGTGCTCAGTGTTTGTGTTCGGTAGCGCCCTCTTTGCTGGCAAACGGCGTAAAATGAGCCTGTTCCACTTTTGCACCAGCCATCGTAATCGCCAAAACTGCTTTCAAATCAGCGCTTGATGCATATTTTGCGCTCGTTTTGAGGCGATTGTCGCCATCTGCGCTCAGAATTGCGCTACTTTTCACCTTACCGGATAATAAAGTCAGATTTCCGCTGGCACCGGTAGTTGAAATTTTATTGCCAGCGTGATCAGTGACATACACTTCAATTGGGTTTTCTTTGGCTTCTGGGCTGTTTTTTACCAGCACCAATTCAAAGTGATAAATGCCTGCCATACGCACCTGCCCACCATGCGCCGATTTCTGATGATCTAGAAAAGTATCATCGTGGGCAAATCCTTGGCTACTTGCAAGGCTCAATACACCAAGCAAAATGAGGTGTTTGGTATATTTGACTTGCTTAGCCTGCATCGCCAGCATAGCGAGTTTAAGCGTTGCTTTAAATTGAGAAAATCTAGGTAATACAGATAACATGCTTATTCCTTCAAAAAAACATTCATTTATAAAATTTACGTTACCCTAAAATTGTTCACTGCCCCGATTCGCCAATAAATGCTGTAATGGTCGCTGCCCCCAGCGCCAAAACATCAAGGGAGTTAATATCGTATCAAGCAGAGTAGAACTAATCAGCCCACCAAAAATCACGACCGCCACTGGATGCAAAATTTCTTTACCCGGCGCATCAGCCGCAAAAAGCAAGGGCAATAAAGCGAACGCCGCGACCAGCGCTGTCATCAACACCGGCGTTAAGCGTTCTAGCGAGCCTCGCACAATCATCTGCTGGCTGAAGCGCTCACCTTCAAACGCACATAGATTGATGTAGTGGCTGATTTTCAAAATGCCATTACGGGTGGCAATGCCAGTTAAGGTAATAAATCCAACTAGGCTGGCTACCGATAAAGCCTGTCCCGATATCCACAATGCCAGCACACTGCCAACCATCGCCAACGGGATGTTGCTCATGATAATCAACGCCAATACAGCAGATCGGTAACGGCTGTACAGCACGGCAAAAATCGCCAGTATCGCAACGATGGTCAATAAACTGATTAACGCGGTTGCCTGTTCCTGCGCCTGAAATTGGCCTTCCAGCGCAGTTGAATAGCCTTGCGGCAAAGCCGCCTTAGCCAATACCGCGCGAATATCGGTAATCACCTTGCTCAAATCCTGTCCGTCTGTGTTGGCAGACAAGACGATTCGACGACGACCATTTTCATGACTGATCTGATTCGGCCCATCACTTTCTTCGATCTTAGCCACTTTGGATAAAGGTATTGCGCCATTTGGGGTCTCGATCAGCAAATTTGCTAACGCCTGTGGTTTGCGCTCTGCATCGGGCAAACGCACCAGCAGATCGAAACGCCGATGACCTTCATTGATTTGGGTAATGCGTTCACCGTCAATCATTTGCTCCAAGCCGCGCAATAATTTGCCAGGTGTCACCGCATAGCGGGCGGCCTGTTCGTAATCAAGCTGAATCCGTATCTGCGGAATTAAAACTTGTTTTTCAATTTGTAAATCCGTCAGACCGGGAATCGTGGCAAGCTGCGCACGCACATCGGCAGCTAAAGTACGCAAGGTATCGAGATCATCACCATAAATTTTTAAGGCGATCTGAGCGCGTACACCGGACAATAAATGATCAAGCCGATGCGAAATTGGTTGTCCGACATTCGATACCACAGGCAAACTAGCCAGACGTTGACGAATATCGGCAATCACTTCTTCCCGCTGCCGCGATGAGGCTTTCAAATCGACTTCGATTTCACTAGAATGCACGCCTTCGGCATGTTCATCTAATTCAGCTCGCCCGGTACGCCGCCCTACCTGTATTACTTCTGGCACTTGCGCAATTAATTGCTCAGCAACGCTACCAATTCGGTCCGATTCACTTAGCGAAGTGCCGGGGTTAAGTAGCATACTGACTGTCAGTGTTCCTTCATTAAAGGCGGGTAAAAAGCTGCGCGAGAAAAACGGCACGCTAGCGGCAAGCAATAAAACCAGCACAAACGCCGCCACCAAAATCAGGCGACTGCGTTGCAATGACCATTGCAACAAATTCGCATCCCAGCGTTTTAAGCGTATTACCAGCGCGCTATCGCCAGAGTGCAAATGTTTCATCGACGGCAGCAAAAAATAAGCCAGCACCGGCGTGACCGTCACCGACACCAGCATACTGACCAGAATAGAAACGATATACGCCAAGCCGAGAGGCGCAAAAAGTCTACCTTCGATGCCTGGCAAAACAAATAAAGGCACGAATACCAGCACAATAATCAGGGTCGCCACCACAATCGCTGAACGCACTTCTAAGGTGGCTCTGGCAATCACTTCCAATGCATTTTTGGGTTCTGCCAGCTCACGATTTAACTTTAACCGGCGTAAGACATTTTCTACACCAACCACCGCATCATCGACCAGCTCACCAATTGCAATCGCCAAGCCACCCAAGGTCATGGTATTGATCGACAAATTGAAGTAGCGAAACACCAAAGCTGTCACTAGCAAGGAAATTGGGATCGCCACCAATGAAATCACTGTGGTGCGCACATTCAATAAGAACATGAATAAAACAATCGCCACCAGAATAGCGCCGTCACGCAGCGCTTCTTTGACGTTATTAACAGAATGTTCAATAAAATCTGCTTGCTTGAATAAAAACGAAGGTTTCTCGACACCTTTTGGCAAATTGCCGCTTAATTCTTGCATCGCCTGTTCGACCGCGCGCGTTAATTTAACGCTGTCTGTTTCAGGTTGCTTCTGTACCGATAAAATCACTGCGGGTTTGCCGTTATAGCTGCCATCACCACGTTTCACGGCAGGTGCCAAGCGCACATCGGCTAACTGTTTTAATAGAATACCTTGACCATTTTTGACACCAACCACCAGATTTTCCAAATCGGCGAGACGCGCATTGCGGCCAATGTGGCGAATCAGATATTCGCGCCCTGTGCTTTCCAGAAAACCACCGCTGGTGTTCGTTCCAAAATCACGCAAGGCGGCATCTAATTTTTCGCGCTCAATGCCCAATGCCTGCATCTGTGCTGGGTGCAGTTCCACTCGATATTGTTTGACTTCACCGCCAATCGGTATCACCTGCGCAACACCCGCGATATTCAGTAAGCGTGGACGGACTACCCAATCAGCGTATTCGCGCACCGCCATAGGGTTGACTTTTTCAGGATCAGCCGGAATCGCAATCAACAAAATCTCACCCATGATAGAAGAGATCGGACCAAGCTGCGGGACAACGTCGGCGGGCAAGGATTCGCGCACCAAGCCAAGCCGCTCGGTAATTTGTTGGCGCTGTCGATAAATATCACTACCCCACTCAAATTCGACATACACGACAGACAAACCTACACCAGACACCGAACGTACCCGGGTGACGCCAGGGATACCATTCATGCTGTTCTCAATCGGCAAACTGACGAGTTGCTCGATCTCTTCCGGTGCCATGCCACCAGCTTCGGTCAGCACTGTGACGGTTGGTTTATTGAGATCAGGAAAAACATCGACCGGCATTTGGCGCACCGCCCAGACACCATACGCCATCAACAAGACGGCAGCCGAGAGGATCAGCCAACGTTGGCGCAAGCTAAAATGAATAATGAAATCAAACATCTCAACGCACCTCGGACAAGAGCTGTGCGCCTGCTGTCAATATCCGGTCACCTTCATGTAAGCCGTCCGTGATCGCCACTTGCGTTGCGTTCAAGGATTGCTGCTGTATCCGACGTAATACAAAACGTTCCGCTTCGGTATGCACCCATACCTGAAAATCACCCGCCGCATTTTTTATTAAAGCAGAACGAGCGATTGCCGCACCCTTGATTTGTTTTTTTACCGCCACAATCACCTGCACCGCTTGCCCGACTGCCAACGCTGTATTTTGTGCTGGCTTGGGTTTGATGATACGAAAAAGTAAAGGTAAAGCCTGCTCTCGCAACTGGCCACCACTGCCGACAAACTGCAAATCAAATGGCATTTTTTCCGCCAAGCCGCTAGCCGACGCAATCATCGCCGCAAGGCCAGGCTCATAGCTCAACGCTTCAACCGCGAGGTGTTGATTGTCAACGATCTCGAACAACACATCTTTGGCATCCACCACCTGCCCGGCCACCACATAACTGGCGCTGATTACGCCGCTGGCTGGCGCGACCAAGGTTTGATTTTTCTGCAAACTGGCGGCGACAAAATCACGCCGACGCTGTAAGGCATTGCGCTCAATCCGGCTCGCCTCAATATCCTTTTGCGGCAACGCGCCTTCCAGTTGCTCATACCGTGCCAGACGCTGCGCCGCAATCGCCAATTGCGCTTCCAGTTCGGCTAATTGCGCTTGCTGATTACCTTGTTCCAATGCCGTATTCGCTGGCTTCAAGGTCGCCAATAATTGACCTTTCACCACCTTTTGCCCCAGCACTGGCATACCACCAGCAGCGGGCACCACCACGCCCGCAGCAGTCGCCTGTACGCGGCCGCTGTGGTCTGGATCGGCAATAATTTTGCCATTCAATTCAACACTTGCTGCACGATCTGCAATCATCACCACTTGTGTGCGCAAACCTAACTGGCGTTGAAATGATTTTGGTACAAATAAACTACCATCCGGCAAACGCCTTGGCGCATCGCCGGTTCCAAACACCGTTGACCCAGCTTTTTTAACAGTATCAACATGTGGTTCGTCGCCATGAGCAAATCCATCGATCTGCAGCAACATGCCGAGCGACGAGGCCAATAAACATAGTCGAATCAATTTCAACAGTAACGCCTTAAACATGATGCTTATCACCCATTTTAGAAATATTTAATTGACGCCGCCGCATGAAAAACACCGCCATCACTGTCGCAATCGTTAACATCAATAAGCCACCGCCAGCCAATGCCCAAGTCTTCCAGCTCAAGTGGCCACCATTGTTGCCATGCGCAGTGTCTACACTGCCGTCGCTGCCCTCCTCTGCAGAAATGGTCAAGCTCGCCGCCAATAAATCAACGATGTCTCCTGCATCAACACTGATGGTAAATGGATAGATCGCTGGCGTGAGGTTCGGTAAGTCAATGACATAGACACCTGCTTCGATTTCTTGCGCAGTGGCTTTCACGCCAGCGCCTTCGATCTCTAATTTGGCGTGTGTCACTGGTGTGTTATCGGCAAAATGATCGAGGTATATCGTCAAGCGCTGTGCACTGTACACCGCGACTAACCCCAGCTCTTCGCTACTAACACTAAACCGTGCTGCAGTTCCTTGTGTGGGTAGCGGCGGTGGCGCAGCGCCGTGATCTTCGTCACCATGTGCATGGCTTTCGATTTGTAAAAAAGTGCTGCATAAGAACAGCGACATCAACCCAATTCTTGTTAGTCCTCTCATTGAGCCTCTCATTGAGCCTCTTATTAAGCTTCTTATTGAGCCCCCTATTAGGCTTCCTGTTAAATTAAACCGACTAAAAAATTGCCAAGCGAGATGCAGAATCGAAAAGGCAGCTTGAGCGCAATATGGTATTGCCACGAGAGCGGGATAATTTTTCCTAAATTGCATCATGGTAAAAATCCTAATGCCTGACTGGTACGGGAAATCGCCGCCGCACGCGCCAGACTTTGTTTGGTAAAAAATGACTGCGCCTGAAAAGCCATAGCGCGCGCGCGCAAAAGACTGATGAGATCAGACTCACCCAGTCGATAAGCTTTTTCAGCAAGCAGTAAATTGTCGTTCGCCAGCGTCAGATTTTGCTGTGCCAAATCAATTTGTTGATTCACTAATTGCTGGCTCTGTAAGGCTTGCTCAATCTGTGATTGCACCAGAGCGCGTACTCGCATCAAGTCGAACTCGGTTTGCAGCGTATCGGCACGGGCGATGGCGTCATCCTGCCGAACCTGAGCGCTTGATGAAAATGGAATTTTCAGGCGCACGCCGACACTATTCACAAAAGCCTCATTCAAGCCGCCGCGCTCACGCACCACTCTTAACGCCAATTCCGGCGCGGCGCGTTGCGATTGCTCAGCGAGTTTGGCGCGCGCACGTGCACTTTTTAATACCCGATCTGCTTGTACTGACAAAGGATGTGCGGTACTTAACGCAGTTATTTTTTGCGCATCGATTGTGTTCAAGGCTGTGCTAGAAGCGGTGCTCAAATTAGCATTCACGGGAAGAATCAATGCAGGTAGCTCTTCTTCAATGATCGGCGCATCCATCACTTGCGCGCCGGTCAATAAGTAAAAATTTTGCTCAGCTTGCGCCAGCGCTGCACTCGCATCGAGTAATTCTGCTTGCGCCGTATGAACCTCCGATTGCGACAGATTTGCATCAACCCGCGATACGTCGCCCAGCCGATAGCGGCGTTGCACATCGTCAGCCAGGCTATGCGCGGCTTCAGATTTACGCATTGCCAGCGCTTTTGCGTTGCGTGCTGTGGCAATTTGCCACCAAGCCTCGCGCACCTGACCAGCAATTTCCCAGCGAATCGCAAGACGCCTCGCCTGTAACTCCTCCAGCCGCGCCAACGCATCTAATTGACGTGCACTTTTCTGACCCGGCAACCATAAACTGGTCGATATTTCTAACTCGTGCTCCTGCAAACCAGGATGGCGGTTCAAGCTATCATTGCGACTACTTATACTGACAGCGCCTGCATCAGGTGTTAGCCCTGATGCGATTTCCTGTGCTGCATTCACCGCAGCTTCCCGCGCATCCAGCGCCGCCGCTTCTGGGTGACGCTTCCACGCCAATTCGGTAGCAATGTGTAGATTGGATGCCATTGGCAAACCAGCAGAATAATTATCTGCTGCGATACTGTGAGACACAGCAAAAATCGATTCCGCAAGTATCACGCAGATCGATATCACGATCTTTTTGCTGAAACCTTTTATATCGATTGCTTTCAGTGTCATCAGATTGATCCAAAATTTTTATTCATAGCAACAACCTATCCAACAATTAATTGCCCACACCCACATTATGCAAATTACCACTAGACAGGAACATGACATCAAGATTACATTTTTGTAATCTTGGCCAAGATATTAAAAACAGCACACAAACTGCGTGCATAATTACCGCTTCTCATACCGCGCTGAGCAAGCATGATGAAACTCCTCGTCGTCGAAGATGAAACAAAAACCGGTGATTATTTAAGGCAGGGCTTGATCGAAGCCGGGTTCGTCGTTGATTTAGCACGCGATGGACTAGATGGCTTGCACCTCGCTCAATCTGGCGACTATGCGCTCATCATCCTGGATGTGATGTTGCCCAAATTAAATGGTTGGCAAATTTTGGCGGGGTTACGCGAAGCGGCATGTGAAACGCCGGTACTGTTTCTTACCGCGCGCGACCAAGTGGAAGACCGAGTAAAAGGATTAGAGTTAGGTGCTGACGATTATCTGATCAAACCCTTCGCCTTCTCCGAACTACTAGCGCGGGTGCGCACTCTACTACGACGTGGCAGCAGGGTGATTGAATCGGAACAGATGCGCATCGCTGATCTAGAACTTGACTTAATGCGACGACGCGTGACCCGTGGCGGCCAGAGGATTGATCTGACCAGTAAGGAATTCGCGCTACTAGAACTATTCATGCGCCGTCAGGGCGAAGTCTTGCCGCGTTCCCTGATCGCTTCGCAAATCTGGGACATGAATTTTGATAGCGACACCAATGTCATTGAGGTCGCCATTCGCCGCCTGCGCGCAAAAGTCGATGATGGTTTCGATCAGAAATTGATTAAGACAGTCCGAGGCATTGGTTATGTGCTGGAAGACCTTTAATGTTAAGACTTACGCAAAACAGACGTTGGCGTTGTTGCTTCGTCCTAAGGTATATTTTCTACATTTGTACTGTCTGCGGCTTTACGCCTAACCAACGCAATTTTGCGTAATTCCAAAATGTTTATATTTTTTAAAATATGAAAAATTTCTTACTCCTAGCTAGTTTATTATCGTTGGCATCAATTACTTTTGCGCATGAGCCAAAAGAAGTCGTCAGCATATTTCATGACGCCTTAAGCAAAGGCGATACGGCAGAAATCATGCGCATTCTTGCGCCTAACGTGATTATTTACGAATCGGGGTTTGTAGAACGTTCACGTGCGGAATATGCAGCCCACCATCTGCCAGAAGACATTAAATTCGCACAGCGATCAAATCTAAAAGTGCTTAATTTAGCTGAAAAAAGGATGGGAGATTTTTCGATGGTGATGGAAGAAACCGAGACCACTGCACAGCAAAATAATAAGCAGGTGAAATATTTTGGTACTGGCAGTTTGCTTTTAGAAAAAATACACGATGAGTGGCTAATTACGCACATTCATTGGTCGTCTAGAAAAAAATAGGCATCAACAGATGCAGGTGCCTTGACATTTCCTCTGTCATTTAACGATTCCGCATGCTTAAAAAAATTTCCATCACGTTACGATTAACTGCACTGTTTGCGATTGTGTCGGCCAGTACATTAATCTTGCTTGCGGTCTTTATTGTGCAATCCATCAATCATCATTTTATTGAGCAAGACATGGAACTGCTCACTGGAAAATTGCATTTGATTGACAACCTGTTAGAAAAAGTCAAAACACAGGCGGAATTTGATGCATTACCCGAACAATTAAATGATGCATTGATTGGTCATCACGATTTGTTTGTCAGCCTCTACGATGCACAAAATCATTTGCTGTTTAGTACGCTGCAAGAGGAATTTCCCTCGGCAATTCGCCAACGATCTGCGGTTGAGCACAAACCACAGCCAATCTTCTGGCGTCAGCGGGCGGCCGATGGCAGCACCCCCTTTGTTGGGGTGCGTGCATTGCTTCCGATTGGCACGCCAGAGCGCGCACCGCTGCTTGCGATTGTGGCGTTAGATATTACTCACCATGAACAATTTCTCAGCTCTTTTCGCAAAACCTTGTGGAGCTTGGTTGGTTTAGCAGCCTGTATCGTCAGTTTTTTAGGTTGGGCAACCGTCAGGTATGGGCTAACTCCATTAAAAACTATCCGCGAAGGCGCAGCCGCAGTGACCGCAAACCGGCTCGATTACCGCCTCTCGCTTCATGCCATCCCGGTAGAATTAGCTGAACTGGCGACCACCCTAAATAATATGCTGGAGCGCTTGCAGGAATCATTTCAACGCTTAAAGGATTTTTCATCGGATCTTGCACATGAACTACGAACACCCATTGCCAATTTAATGACGCAAAATCAGGTCGCGCTCAGCCGCGCTAGAAGTAGTCAGGAATATCAGGAGGTATTGGCTTCCAATCTAGAAGAGTACGAACGCCTCGCCCGTATGATTAGCGATATGCTGTTTTTGGCACAAGCTGACAATGGCTTGCTGGTTTTATCGCGGGAGAAAATTGATTTAAGTCAAGAAGTCCGAGAGCTGTTTGATTTTTATGACGCGCTGGCCGAAGAAAAAGGCGTTGTTCTTGAATTATCAGGGCAGGCATCGGTCGAAGGCGACAAATCCATGCTTAGACGTGCCCTGTCTAATCTATTGTCGAATGCCATTCGTCATAGTGCTATTCATACAAATATTCAGGTCAATCTAAGCCATACAGATGACAATATTCAAATCACGGTTGAAAATCAGGGTGAGGAGATTGCCGCGCATCATTTACCTCACATTTTTGAACGATTTTATCGTGCCGACCCCTCGCGTCATCAAAATGGCAGTGGCGCGGGCTTAGGCTTATCTATCATCCGCTCGATTATTCGGGCGCATGGCGGCGAGATTCAGGTGCAATCCGATAACGGTAAGACCCGTTTTCAGATTCAATTGCCAACTCAAGCTGATCAGACAGCTTCATTAAAAACTTAACGTATCACTTCACAAGCTACCACCAAAATTTGAGGCGACACGTGTAAAATAGCGCATTGCACCGCTTCATCTGGACAAACCGATAAGGGCAATATCCATGTCAGCACCGTCACCATCCGAACTACCTCCATCAAAACAAAAACTAGCGCCCATCCCCAGTCTGATTTTTTTTAGCCGCTGGCTGCAATTGCCGTTGTATTTAGGCTTAATTTTGGCGCAATGCGTCTACGTGTTTCATTTTTGGGTGGAGTTAAGCGATTTAATAGGCGCAGCGATGGGCAATGACGCCTCGCTCAAGCATATTTTTGAAGCAGTCGCCCTGCCGGGTGCCGAACGCCCTACAAAATTAACCGAGGCCACCATCATGCTGGTGGTGTTGGGCTTGATTGACGTCGTCATGATTTCCAATCTTTTAATCATGGTCATTATTGGTGGTTATGAAACTTTCGTCTCTCGGCTAGGCTTAGATCAACATCCCGATCAACCTGAATGGTTATCGCATGTCAATGCGTCGGTATTAAAAGTTAAACTGGCAATGGCGATTATTGGTATTTCATCGATACATTTGCTCAAAACCTTTATCAATGTCAGCGCGTATGATGCCAAAGACTTGATTGCACAAACTGGCATACATCTCACCTTTTTATTGTCGGCACTGGCGATTGCCTATTGTGATCAGGTCATGATGAAAACCATGCAGGTAGCTAAAGCTCATTAAAATGCACGATTCGACCATTCGACTATTCGACATTTCGACTATTCCACTATCGATACACTCATAATTTTCGATTTCCTAGGTCGCATTAGATCTCTTTGAGCGCCTTTGAAACCATTCAGCAACACCAAATCAACCTCCTAACCGAGAGAATACGTACCATGACCGCTACCACCACTGAGACCATCATCAAACGCGATGATTTGATCGAATCGATTGCCGCTGCTCTGCAATACATCAGCTACTACCATCCGGCTGACTATATCGCTCACCTTGCACGTGCTTATGAGGCGGAACAAAGCCCTGCGGCAAAAGACGCGATTGCCCAAATTTTGACCAATTCACGCATGTGCGCTGAGGGCCGCCGCCCAATCTGCCAAGACACCGGCATCGTCAATGTATTTTTAAAAATCGGCATGAGCGTGCGCTTTGAAGGTTTCACTGGCTCGATTGTTGATGCAGTCAATGAAGGCGTAAGACAAGCTTATAACTTTCCAGACAATGTTTTACGCGCTTCGATTGTGGCGGACCCTTTGTTTGAACGTAAAAACACCAAAGACAATACCCCCGCCGTCGTACACATGGAGCTGGTGCCGGGCAACACGGTGGATATTCAAGTAGCAGCAAAAGGCGGCGGCTCAGAAAACAAGAGTAAATTTGTGATGATGAATCCATCCGATTCTTTAGTTGATTGGGTACTGAAAACCGTACCAACCATGGGCGCGGGTTGGTGTCCACCAGGTATGCTAGGCATTGGGATTGGTGGCACCGCAGAAAAAGCCATGTTGATGGCAAAAGAATCCTTAATGGAAGACATCAACATGTATGAATTAAAACAGCGTGGGCCACAAAACAAGACCGAAGAATTACGTATTGAATTGTGCGACAAAATTAACGCACTAGGGATTGGTGCACAAGGTTTGGGTGGCTTAACCACCGTGCTGGATGTCAAAATCAATATGTATCCGACCCATGCGGCGGGCAAACCGGTTGCCATGATCCCGAACTGCGCCGCTACCCGCCATGCGCACTTTGTGATGGATGGCTCCGGCCCTGTATATCTGGAACCACCTGCATTATCAACTTGGCCGGATGTGCATTGGGTGGCCGACACCGAAAAATCAAAACGTGTCGATTTGAACAGCTTAACACCTGCCGAAGTCGCTTCATGGAAACCCGGTCAAACCTTGCTACTAAACGGCAAAATGTTAACTGGCCGCGATGCGGCACACAAGCGGATTCAAGACATGCTGGAAAAGGGGCAACCACTGCCAGTTGACTTCACCAATCGCGTGATTTATTACGTTGGCCCGGTTGATCCGGTGCGTGATGAAGTAGTTGGCCCAGCAGGTCCAACCACCGCCACTCGCATGGACAAATTTACCGAAATGATGCTGGCAAAAACTGGCTTGATCGCCATGATAGGCAAAGCTGAGCGCGGCCCAACTGGAATTGAAGCCATCAAGCGCCATCAATCGGCGTATTTAATGGCGGTGGGTGGCGCAGCGTATTTGGTATCAAAAGCGATCAAATCAGCCACCGTGGTTGGCTTTGCCGATTTGGGTATGGAAGCGATTTACGAGTTTGATGTAGTCGATATGCCCGTGACGGTAGCCGTCGATTCGACTGGGGTGTCGGTACACAACACTGGCCCGAAAGAATGGCAGGCCAAGATTGGTATCATTCCGATTGCAGCGAATTAAGCTTAAATACTGTTTTAAAAAATGCCCCGATTAACGTAACTCAATCGGGGCATTTTTTATTGCAACAGTCTATGCACATATTCTTTTTCGCTGCTGCGCCGCATCAGTTAAAATCAAAACTTCTATTTTCACTTCTCCACCGAGGAACAGCATGGACGGCACCTGGCTAGGTCAACTGATGCAGCAACAAAGCGCATTGCTGGTGTTTGTCAACGTCTTCCTGCAACAATTAGGCTTACCGGTACCTTCGGTGCCGACCATGATTCTGGTTGCCAGCCAAGCGCAAGGTGTGACCGGATTGAGCGGTATTTTACTGGTGGCCGTGATTGGCTCTTTGCTGGCAGATTGGGTCTGGTATCAAGCTGGCCGGCTATTTGGGTACCGAGTTCTGTCGCTGTTGTGCAAAATGTCGATCAATCCCAGTTCCTGTGTCAATCAAACTGAAGCGCGTTTCACTAAATGGGGCGTCTGGTCTTTGGTGTTGGGTAAATTTATCCCGGGCTTTTCGACCGTGGCGCCACCCGTTGCTGGCGCATTGGGAATGGCACCCTCTTCATTTTTTATCGCTTCGGCAATTGGTGCAGGCTTATGGGCGGGTGTGGCTTTGTGCGCAGGTTTTTTATTTAAGGCGCAGATTGACGAGATCTTGGCATGGCTGTTGGCACATGGGATTCAGGTCGCGGTCGTGTTCGCAGGGTTAGTGATCATTGTCATCGGCTGGAAATTTTGGAAGAAAATTCGTTTCGATCAATTGGCGACAATTCGTCATGTCAGCATGGAAGAAATGCAGCAGGCGTTGATGAGTAAAACACCGCCGCATATCATTGATTTACGTAGCCCTAACTTGGTGAGCGAAACTGGTCGCATACGACATGGCTATGTGACTGAATACGATAACATCACCCAATCCTTGCAGCAGGTAGACAAAGATTACCCCATCATCACAGTCTGCGCTTGTCCGCAGGATGCCGGTGCGGTACATGTCGCACAAGAATTGCAAGCCTTGGGTTACAAAAATGCCTTCCCTTTGGCGGGTGGTTTTGACACTTGGCAAAACATGGCGCAAAAAGACCCTAGCCTGCTGGAGCCAGTCTTCAAATAACGCCGATGTCATTGGCTGCATAGAATCATGGTTTGTTCATGCAGCCGCCAAAGACGAAGCCATTTCCTTCCTATTTTGCCGCCCTCCTTATTGCAGTTGCACAATCAAATGGCGGCCTCTGCTGAAAACCCTAGGCGGATATGTCAAAATGGCTGCTCTGGGTTGATATTGCGTTCAAGCAAAATCAAACAAACACATTTTCCGAAAAATAAAGGAAACACAATGCCGAAGAAAAAACAGGAGCTCGATGCCGAAACCATGGCGGTGATTGAATGGTGTATCGAGGTAGAAGGTTGTTTAGTGGCTGCTGGCGCTACTCAGGCACAAGCGCAAGAATATATCGAAGATCAGATTGAATTACTCACCGATCAGTTTTACGATCAGCTCAGCCCAGAAGAAGCAGCGCAACAAGCGCTTGCCTAATTGATTAGCCCTTACCACCCTACCGTTCTATGCTAGAAATGCGCCCCCACTGCGAACGCTGCCAACGCGCTTTGCCTGCCGACTCAACTGAAGCTTGGATTTGCAGTTTTGAATGTACCTTTTGCAGCGAATGCACGCATCAGGTCTTACATCAAATCTGCCCGAATTGTGCTGGGCAATTGGTAGTACGGCCAACCAGACGAAACAAACCAACAGCGCCAGAGCCAGAATCAAAGCCAAAGCCAAAGCCAAACGTCAGTCAATAAAACAAGGCATAAAAATGACACCAATAGTCACTGGAGCACAAACTGCATTAAGAAAGTCTGCATGAATAAAAGTCGTTTTAGCACCCGCCATGCATTGGCTGCGGCAGCAGTGATCTTTATCTGGGGAATGAATTTTTATGTCATCAAGATAGGGTTAAAAGGCTTTCCGCCGATCTTGCTGGGTGCGGTGCGGTTTACGATGGTGGCGTTTCCAGCGGTGCTATTTTTACCGCGCCCGACGATTCCTTTCAAATGGCTGGCCGCGTATGGCCTTAGCATCAGCTTCGCCCAATTTGCTTTTCTGTTTTCAGCGATTGCGGCGGGTATGCCAGCGGGCTTGGCCTCATTAGTGTTGCAAGCGCAAGCATTTTTCACGGTGGCGATTTCTGCCTTTGTGTTTGGCGACAAACTACGCTTCGGCAATTTGCTGGGCATGCTGATCGCTGCTTTTGGTTTATATCTGCTGGGGCAAGCCAGTTTTTCTGATGCAACGCATCCGGTGCCTTTGATTGGCTTCATCCTCACTTTATGCTCGGCCTTGTCGTGGGCAACCGGTAATGTGGTCAGCAAAAAAATCGGCCCAACGGCGGCCTTGAGTCTGGTTGCTTGGGGTGCACTGGTGACGGTGATTCCGTATTTTTTATTGTCTTTCTACATCGAAGGATTCACCCAAATTCAAGCCAGCCTGACACATATTAAACTGCCATCAATGTTAACCATCGCCTACCTGTCTTTCATTGCCAGCTTGGTTGGTTACACGCTGTGGGGCAAATTACTGGTAGCCTTACCAACCCACCTAGTTGCCCCCCTAACTTTGCTGGTGCCTGTGATCGGTCTGAGTAGTTGTTGGGTACTGCTGGATGAGGCCCTACACCCCAGCCAGATTCTAGGCGCTGCTGTGGTCATGCTAGGTTTGGTAGTGAATGTGTTTGGACAAAACCTGATAACCAGGCTGCGTGCTGCCTGATCTCTTCAATTACCCAAAAAAATACTATCACCAGTATTTTTTAACAACGTAATATAGACAAGCGGGAATGGAAATATTTTTTATAATAAATAGGGAGTATATGTAAATTTGCGCCACTTTTCAGTTTGCAAACTGTAATGCATATAGCGCAATCGCTCGCGCACTTGATCTAGTAGGCGTGAAGAGACTAAAGCGGGCTTGCGTGGTTTGTCGGTTTTGTTATGGTTGTGTATTTATACAGTAAATTTAACAAAACACAAGGAATCAAGCGGTTCTGCGCGTAATCAAATTTCCGTGTTATTTCGCAAACTTTCGTGTTAAATTGGCATTTTGCTATATATAACAAGTTAGCCATGACTGAAGACGAGCGCTGGAATCACCTAGCAGCCCTTGATGAGGAGCTTCTCAAAGGTGGAGTAATACTGTCAGAGTGGTGCAGCTTCATCGTGCGTGAAGCTGACACAGCATTTGTGCATGGGGCTCACCTCGCCTCAATTCTCACTGCGGTTTCAGGCATCGAAACCTACCTCCGGTCTGAACATTCCGGCACAGGCAAGGAGAAGTTGTTTGCCCTCATTGATCAGGCGTCCATCAATAAACAGCTAAAAGCTGATCTGCATACCCTAAGAAAATACAGAAACAAGTGGGTTCATGTAGATGAGCCCTGGAATGACGAACCTCTCCTCAAAGAGCCAGGGCGCTTCGAGAAGGAGGTGGAGGAGGTGGAGGAGGTGGCGTTCTTTGCTGCTCGCTGCTTGAGAAGCACCATCTATGAAAATCAGTGGGTGTAGCCATGGCTACCCCGTCGTTCAACCTGATGGCCCCGGCACCCGGACCTTGGTTCGGATCGGTATGTGCTCTGTGGCGCAGGGCCGCAGGTTAACTCTGCGTTAAGCATTCAGGCGCACGACCCAACAAGCACTAAACAACGGAGAACAAATGGCAATTTTTGGCGTTAGTAGCGAAGATTTTGAATCCTTCAAATCGAGCAT
>OFRM01000322.1_pt1 | contig 21261 bp, 48 predicted proteins | sample 1543101 | NCBI WGS metagenome assembly OFRM01 (sample SAMN07774223, study PRJEB24372) | wastewater metagenome | isolation source: Exp Tend VB 0WW | collected 2016-02
TTGCTCTTTTGGCTACAACTCTTTGTTCTCTAAAACCTTCAAATACTTTTAAAAAATTAGGTCCACAAGCTTTAGGATATAGCCCTAACAGTACAATGCATCTAGGATAAAAACTAGTAACGTCTCTGTCAGTTAATTTATGCGTTTCATCAGCTACATATTTTACACATTTTTCTTTTGAGTGTAATCCGCCAATCCCAAAGCTGTAATTCATATCTCCTATATTTAAACTTACAGCTATGCTCTCAGGAGCATCTAGATAGCCAAGACTGTTTACTCGAAACTTAGCTTTCTTGCATACTTCTAAGAAATTAATTAGTGTTGGCGTTTGAAATTGTAGGAATTGTGGGCACCAATATTGATAAGTTTCTCCTTCTGGAATATCAGGACGTTCTACTAGCTTTCCATTTAGCTTTGATATTTCTTTTGAAAGAATTATCTCAGCCATTTGAGCATCTGACTTGCTTCGCAAATCCTCATGATACTCATTGCCAATAGCTTCACGCAACTCAATGCGTTCTTTCATAAAGTCAAATAGCTCCTCAGTAATATCCAACTGAGTGCAATTAAACTTTTTAAGTTCTTCTATTTCAAATTCAGTTAAGTTTGCATTAATATTAAATGGCTGTTCTTGAATACTCTTGGTGTGAAGTCTAGCACCATAAAGCTTCAATGAGCCTTTTAATGGAGCTACTTCAATTAAATCTATATGATTGATTGGGTATGTTTTGAAGTTGTAAGCTTTTTGTATTTGCCAATCACGTTCGCCTTTAACAATCAAATCATTTACAGCGTCTTTTAAAATAGCAGGGTCTTGATTACGATACGCCAACCATATTAGTAGTAAATCGAAATTGATTGAATTAAAACCTACTGTTCTATAGCTGTGCATTAACCATGACAAGAATTGAGGATTGAAGCTTCTGCCTTCCCCGCATTCTAGCTGTAAAAATTTATTAGCTGTATGAAGTTTAAATGTTATGAGAAAATAGTTAGGATAGCTTTCCACGTTTAAGAAAAGCGTTCCACCTACATTAGCTAATATTTCAGCATCAGTTAAAAATTGTCGCTGTTTAAATGGACGTGGCTTATAAGGTAGAAGCTCTACCTCTTTTTCAAAGGTTATTAAGCCTTCAGAATTTAGAGGCATGGCTTTCTCTACTGAAGAACGCTAGTCGCGCACAAAGATAAACGAGTGGCCCGGCTTCCATTCGCGCAGGTCCCCCTTCGTGCGAACGTCGGCAGTGTACTTTTCCATATGCCGCTTTGCAGCCTCGTCCGTCATCTGGTGACGACCGGCCCGGCGCGATGCAAGCTGGCCATCCTTGCGGACCCAAAAGGCGAAGTCGGCCCATTCTTCAGGCTTCCAGTCGTTGTAAATCTCGCGGACGCAATGCTGCTGGTACGGCGGCATGTCGGTATATTTTACAAGGGGCATGATCCTCTCCTAAGAATAACACTATTTAACTCTACCTGCTATCACTCCTCTACATACATCACCTTCAAACTTTAAACAATAGCTGCTTTCATGTATCCCTTTGGCTTGCCAGTCTACTTTTTTTACATAAGGCTTCATCATTAAAAGCTGCTTAATTGGATATATAACTCCTTTTGGAAGTCCTGCACATTCATAAGATGCGCCTTGATTATTTGGATCAGACATTAGCAAATTAGTATCGAAATAAACATTACCATCTTCAGAGAATGGCGCTACAGCATCTAAAGCTTTAAAGAAATTTGCGTCAATACTCCACATATTTCCTTCAATATTTAATATTTGTGATACATCAGGCCATTCGGCTGCATAGAGTTGTGTTCTGAGCCAGTAACCATCTTCAAAATAAAATGTGGCTGAACAGTTGCTAAATCCAAATCCAGTTAAATTCTTTTTATGTGAAGCTAGAGCTTTCACAAATTCTTTTGGTAATGGCACATTAGGAGGTAAGTCTAGACCATGCCAATATTCAAAAAGCATTGTACGATTTGTTGAAATAACAGTTGAGCCATTCATTAAAACTGAAGCAGTTAAAACGTGCTGAGCATTTTCGCTAGCTAATACTCCTACAGCTTCTACAGCTTCTTTAAAGCTATTATTGATGCCTACAATCTGAGGGTCAGGAATCGCCTCTTGCATTAACACAGGATCAAGACAATCAACAATAGCTTTAAACTTGCCTGATTTGATTGACAGTTTCTCATTGTCTAACTGAGTTAGTGAGAATGAGCCTTCACATTTTGAAAGAGCAGTGAGCAAATCTTGAGTGTGTGGGTAACAGTACAATTCTTCTTCAATTGGAGCACCAGCAGCTACAATACCATTAAACATTATAGCCCAATGGTTTTTTAAACCAACATGAGTTTCAAATGGTGCTCCAATTTTTTCACTCACACAGGAAACAAATTCCAATGCTTGAAGCAAGCTGGATTTGTTTTCAGTAGATTTTAAGCGAGGTTGTCTAGCCATTTGGCTCACTGAATTTATTATTAGGATCAGCTTCAGCAATAGCCATTGCAATGTTGACCATTAAATCATTTGGAATTGGAGTGCCGTCAATACGTTTAAACCATTTTTTATTATGTTCTTTATTTTTCCAATTTTCAAAACCTTTTTCAACTAGAGCGAATGCTTCCATATAAGTCATTGTTTCATTTTCCTTTAAAACGGTATATTGTCATCTATATGACTGCTTTCTTCATAATTCTTGCAACCAAATACAATAATTCTAGCTGGTGGTCTAACATTATATAGTTTGCAAATTTCATTTTCTTGAAAATGCTCGCATACAATACAGCTTTGAAACAGCATATTGTTTGGAGTAACGTCTTTAATTACTTCCACTAAAAGCTGAGCTAGCTTAGCCTGTATTTCAATTTTGCCTAAGCGTCGTGGAATTAATTTAACGTCGCTCAAAATTCAACTCCCAATATCTCAGGATATTTTTTATTCACATGCACTCTTATAAATCTAGGACAGCGCAACTCACTCACAAACTTTAAAGCTTCATCAATTGTAGAAGGTGGCTCTGTTTTATGTCGCTTCCTCCACCAATCCCTAGCAACTTTGCCAGCCATCCCATTGTGTTCAAGGCAGACAAATTCTTTAAAAGCAAGTCCGCTTGTGTAATAAGTGACTTTTAAAGTTGGTGGCTTTTCAAACTTGCCGGGATGCTTTTCATAGTGAGAACCTAGCACATTGTATTGCTCAATGATAGGTGCAGGCTCAGAAGCAGCAGCGCGCAATAATTCATCAGAGCCAGCCTTTGAAACGATTTTAATTTGAAAAGAAAATTCCTCTCCACACTGGCAACAAAACCTGACCTTTGTATGGTTGTATGCACCACAAGCTTCGCAGATTTTAACTGGCATTTCGCCAGCTTCACCTTTACGCATTTTCGGAATTACAGGATCATTAATTGGCCCTAGCCTTGGTGTATTGCGAGCGAAATCTAGCACAAGGCAATTGTCTTTTCCTTCTGCTGGCCTAGTGCCTCTCCCGAGCATTTGTACCCACAGTGGAACGCTCAAGGTTGGTCTAAGCATTCCGATAAGGTCGATTGAGGGATGATCAAAGCCGGTGGTAAGCTTGCCATAATTAACAATAGCTCTGAGTTGATTTGATTTAAACGCGCTAATTGCTGCATCATTATAATCTGCTGGTCGTTTTGAGTGGACTGGAGCACAGTCAACTCCAAAAGCTCCAAGTTGTTCCGCAATGTGCTCAGCGTGCTCAATACCACTCGCAAATATAAGCCAGCTTCTTCTATTTTGTCCTGCATGACAAAGCTCCTGTAATGCTTTAAATGTTATGTGTTGTTTATCTACAGCACCTTGCAATTGAGTTTTAACAAACTCTCCATTCTGTATTCCAACATCAGAAACATCTAGTTCTGTCCTAGTGCGAAGTGGAATTAATGGCGACATAAAGCCACCAGCCAAAAGCTCATTAAATCCTTCTAAGCTTGTTTTGTCATAAACAACATCAGTAAATAAACCATTCTCTGTAATCATCCCCATACCCATTCTGTATAGGGTTGCTGACATTCCAATGATTTTTAATTTTGGATTTATCAGCTTCATGAATGCAAAGAAGGTTTGATATTGACTGCTTTCAATATCAGATACTAAGTGCGCTTCATCTACAAATGCAATATCTCTATGACCAAACCAATCAGGATGCTTTATCATTGATTGTACACCACCAAAAATTATTGGCTGTGCAGTTTGTTTTAATTTTAATCCAGAACTATAAATTCCAAGTGGAGCTTCCGGCCATAATGTGAGCATAGCTTTAGCATTTTGCTCTATTAGCTCTTTAACATGAGTAATTAAAAGGAAACGCTGATTAGGCCATTGCCTCATGATGCCTTGAATGAATGCAGCAGGAAGCACGCTCTTTCCTGTCCCTGTCGGAAGTCCAATTAAAGGATTTCCGTTTTCATGGGTTAGGAAATAATTATACAGAGCGTCTAAGGCTTCCTGCTGATAGTAACGAAGTTGAATCATTTGTTTTTATTAGCGTGATGCTGATCTAGCAAATCAATTGCTTGCTGTAGAATTTCGCGCAATTTACCTCTTGACCAAAAAGTTACAGCAGAGCTATCATCATCACCTTCACGATGAATGAAGGGGCCTTGAATTTCACAAGTAGGATTTTTTAAATCTGTTCTAGGACCATCAGGACTAGGAGTATATGAAGTTGGAAGATATAAATAAAATCTACATGCTTCAAATTTAATTCCGTCAATCTCCTTTTCAATAATTTCAATGCGATTGGTCATTTCTTCAGCATAAATATTAACTCTCATTTTATCATTCTCCATTTCAAATTGGCAACCAATTATCACAGCCAGTTTTGACAAATTCTGGTGGAATTAATCCATATAGTGAGCAAGTCCAAGTGGCATTTTCTGTAGGCACAGCATTCCTACAACTTCTACAATTCTTTTCAGGCTGTTCTCCATCATGACAAATGCCAGATAGATGACAGTATTTACAATTAAAGAATGATTTGTTTTCGCTGATCCTTGGTGGAGGTTCTTTAGCAAAAATAATTTGCTCAGCTTTTTTTTCTAATTGAGCGCCTAAATTCCAATCTAATTCTACTACTTTAATTGTAATTTCGCTGTCATTTTTGTTCTCTATCATGTAAATACCATATTTAATTTTCATATGATATCCATATTGAGACATTTGAGCAAAATGTCGAGGTTTAGCTTTAGCTACGCCTTTTTCTTCAACGTCAGAATATCCTTTTCCTGTTCCATTTGTTTTAAATTCATTGAGAAATATAATATCTTCTGACAATTGATAGCGGCTTGGAGCTTTACACAAGCCGTCCAATGAGCCACCATAATGCCCCATAGCTCCCGAAATGCGGAATTGTTTGCCATCTGTATCAAATTCCTTAACTTCAAATCCAATACCTCTAAGATAAGTTACAAATCTAGGCTCAGCTGAATGCCCTACGTTAAATAGACGCATCATACGCCCGTCATGCCATTCTAACTTAGTCCATCTAAATCCATACCAAAGCTTTCGCCAGCACTCCTCTCCCATCTCTGAAGCTCCTAGATGGTTGCGGTGTCCTTGCTCATAGTAAGTTTGGCAGAATAAGTCTAAATCTTCTGCTAGTAATTCTTCTAGCTTTTCTCTATCTGTGGGGAGGGAGAGATTAAGCATTCTTATCGCCATAGCCCATATGATAAGCATTTAGCAATTGTACTCTGAAATTATCTAATAAGGATTGTTTTAAAACTTCATCTTTAATCTCTAATTGTGCTGCTGTCTCAGCATTTTCAATAGCTAGCTTAGACATATCATCTAATCGCTTTTGATATGACATTTTCTCATTCACCTATTAAAAAACTCTGCTGCTAAAACCTACCGATTAGCAGCAGAGCAGTTGACGTAGCTAATTTAAATTCTGCTTATGCTACGTTATCTTGATCCCCAAGGCGGAGTTTGCTGAGACTGTCCACCACCGGGTTGCCAAGCCTGCCCTTGAGGCTGGTTTTGCTGAGGCTGTGGCGCTTGCTGAGGGGCTTGCTGCTGCGGTGCCTGCTGATTACCCCAACCTCCTCCCGGATGCTGCTGAAGCGGCGCAGAGCCGGACTGAGGCTGTTGCTGCATAGTCTGCGGCTGGTTATTAGCAGGGGTTTTGCCCGGCTCATTACCAGCCTGATCATACACACGCTTAAGTTCAGTGTATCCCTTAGCATTGGGATTGTCGGCAGAAGGCTCCTCGCCTTTCTGATAACCAATGTCCATCAATCCGCGTCCACCGCGCAAAGCCTGTCCTTCATTCTGCCAATCCAACTGATAAATGTTGGTAGCACGGCACAATGCGGACAATTGACCATAAGCAATTTCTACTGCCTTTGGTGATTGGTTCCAGCAATTATAGCGATGAATTAAACTTCCCAACTGAGAAGTAAATTCAACTTCAAGATAACCGCCAGTCTTATCTTTATTTTCCTTAATTCCAACATTTGTAATTTGGAATGGAATTTTCTGAGCCGGAGGATGGCTAGACATTCCCTGATTAGGCTCATACTGATTTGCGTTAAAACCGCCTTGCATTTGCATTAGTTTGTTTTCCTTTACGATGTTAATTCTTTAACAATCCACATAACAGACTGTTCAAGGCTAGTCATTGCAAGTGAATTGTATCTTCCGGGTTTAACTTTTAAATAAAGCTGTTCTAATTCAGCAGCTTTATTTTTAAGTTGATCGTGCAAAGCTTTTTCTTCATCAGTCAAAGCTCTGTATTTAGGTCTAAACCTTGAAACAGGCTCATTTGTACTATCAGATTGCCTATCATCAGGCTTACCTTCAAATACATTAGCCATTTAACTCAACACCTTCTCTAACTTTGCCACCTTAGCTTTAAGAGCTTTAATTTCTTCAGCCATTTGAGTAAGGTTCATCTTATAAGGACCAACCTTAACTCCCGGCTTGCGACCACGTTTAACAGTCTTTTTAGACATATCTCTTTCCTTTATGATTTGCTCATAGTTCATTAGTTGTTAGGCCAAGCAGCAGGTTGAGGAATAGGCGTAGGAATAGGCTTAGTTTCAACTTCATTAAAAGCCTTAAGACGCTTGTGAAGATAATTAAGGCGTTCCATCAAATCATTAATATTTGCATCAGGCTGACTAAATTTATAAGTTATGCAAAGAATTAATGCCTTAATTTCATCTTCAGTCAAATTACAAGCTTTGGTATCCATTTTAAATAAATCCTTTTTCTAATGCCAACCATTCTGGCATTGTGAAAGTTCCATCTTCATTATTTTCAACTTGTGACTTTGGCACCCATACTCTTAGCTCTTTTTTCTTTCCTCCTACTTCTTCCTCTCTGCCATCATATAACAAATATGCACTATTTGTTTCATGACGCAATTCAGCAGCTATGTCTATCAATTTAGACATTTAATATCCTATAGGTTGAGCAGACATTGCTTTAGCTACTAGGTTTCCAAAATGAGGCTGCTCAAACTCATTTAAGTTACCTGTTCTATTGCGAGCAAGCACATTCATGTTGCCCACACATTGAAATGCTAGATGTTCTCCCGGCATTCCCGGTATGGCTTGTGTTTTGGCTAATCTGATTATGAAATCGTATAAATGTGGTACGTCAATCGGCAATACTTTGCCGGGAAAATATGGACGCCTCAGAGATTGAAACTCAACATCAGCTATTTCTTCTTTACAGATTAAATACACATGCTTGTAGCGAGTATAATAGAGCGTTCTTAAATGCTCCATTGTGTTAGTAGCCATTTCACCATAAGCAGCCATCCCATGTTTTTTATTACCCTGCTTGCTGGTGCCTTGCATAGCAGCGTTTAAGAAAACATCTGCCATCTGGCTACCGCTGTCAATACCTAAGGTGTCAAAATTTTTAGTCTCAGTAGAATTAAAAAACCAAGAAAAAAACTCATCAATAGCTTTACTGTTAAAAGCCTCATAGGTTGGAATATCAGAATTTCTCATACTCAGCAAACCACTTTCAGTAGCTAATAGCAAAGGTCTTGGTGCAGTTTGTAGTATGGGTGTTTTTCCTACTCCTGCTGGCCCATATATTAAACATTTACAGCCAAAGTTTTGAGCATGTTCTTTAGCAGGCTTTAAATCTTTAATGTTCATAAATTTGCCTTTAATGATGAATGTAAAAATTCATCTTCAAATTTAAATTCTTTTAAAAATTTATCTCTGATTAAGATGGCTTCTTCTTTGGTATGATAAGTACCAAGGCAAATCCTGACTGCATATTTTCCTTTCGTTAAATATATATTTTTATCCAGTGCCTTACCATAACTGGCTCTATTTTTATTATTTTGACTATGTGTCGCTTCTCTTAAATTAATCCAACTATTATCATCTTTTGATCCATTTATATGATCTATGTTGTGGGTAGGCCATCTACCTGTCATATAAAGAAAAGCCAAACGATGATTATAATATAATTGTCCGTTTATATTTGTTTTTAAATAGCCATTGCTTCTTAATGTGCCAGCTTCCATTCCAATTTTTATACGATTGCTTGTTTTTACAAGCCATTTAAATTTACCTGTTTCTGGATTATATTCAAGAATAATTTTTAAATATTCTTGAGTTATATCATTTACATATCTCATTTTTATTTACGCTTATCCTCAATAGTAATTGGCACAGTTAGCCCATCACTAATAATTCTCATTCGGCATATGCCGTCAACATTAATCCAAGTAACTAAGCCGTCATGTCTAACTTCAATTTGAACGCCTTGCTTAGCGTGAACATCATTGAATGCCATATTTTCTGCTGCTGTACTCATTTTTTCCTCACTTTAGCTTCTTTAATCTCTAATGTTGGTGCTGCTTCTGTGATAGTGAGCATTTCGCTGATAATATTTAAAGCGTCAACAGCAAACTTAGAGCCTTTTTCTTTATCCTCACAAAGCTGACGATATTCAGTAAGAAGGAAATTTGGTTTCCAACTCACAAGCCTGTCTGCGATAGCTGAGCCTGCATTACCAAGATTGGAAAGCCGCTCTAGTGTGGCTTCTACAGTATCATTGTCAGCAAGATTATAATTAAACTTAACTCCTGCCTTAAGCTGATAGCCAGCCCCAAGCTCTTTAGTATTCATTCCCTCATTGGCTTTAGGAAATTCACGCTTCACAATATATTTGCGAAGCTCCATTTCTTCAGCTTTGGCATTTTCAATTGCCTGCTTCTTCTGCTGCCATAGCATTAGAAGCTGATCCTCATTCATAGCATCCCAAGGATTGCTAGGAGCAGGATTGACAGGCCATTGAGGATGGGCACCAAACCCATTATTAGTATTCCAATTCATTTTAAAATCCAATCCATAATATAAGAAGCCAAAATTCCAATTGCTATAAATCCTAAGACATATAGCATTAAGCCATGAAATTTCCAAGGATTAGGCATGTTTATTTCACCGGCCAATTAGAAGCAGCTTTATTGTCATTCTTCATTAAACGAGTAGCAGCACTTTCAATTGACTTTTCAGCTTCATTTGCCTGCTCAGTATCGATACTGCCTTTGGCGTTATCAAACATTCCGCCACGGTCAAACAAAGTAGCAAGCTTAATGTCAATCAAGTCTAGAAATTGATCATCTTCAATTTCAAATCTGTCAATTGGAAGCACTCTAGCATGTGCAGCTAAGTAAGCACGGCGCATAACATTACGGGCTTCCATATATACGGCTCTATCTTCAACAGACAAGCCTTTGAGGACTTCACGAATATCAGGCATTAGTTAGTACTCCTAACATACATCATTTTATAGCATTCAACATTTTCAGCATTTGTGAATGGTACAGCGCGAATTAAAATTAGATTTGATTTACGCATATAGCGTTGAAAGCTGAGCAATGCTGATGCTTGGATGATTTCAGTTATCATATTCAACCTTTATTCTCTCATTTGATTATTTAAAATTATGAGCAAGCTAACCGCGCGGCGATTAGCTTGCTTGGCCTTCCTCGCTTCACTTCATGGCTCTGCTCCTTTGGTTACAGGGGCTACCTAGCCGCAGCCAAGCTTTTTCAGTGATCGAACCTTGACACTTTACGCAAATCATGTCAAGTCCTGTCACTCCTCGTCACGGAAAAAATTTAATGAGCAACAGCACAATCCCCACAAAAAGAATTAATCTAAGTATAGTTGGTGAAGAAGCTGATATGTTGGAAAAGCTTCAATCGACTTTGAATGAAAAATTAATGATGCAACTGTCAATGTCTCAAGTAGTAAAGCGTCTCATTAGACAAGCTGCTTCTTTAGAACTTAAATAAAAATACTGCTGCATCACAGGTTGCTATGTCTCTATTTGCCAATTTGCCTAAAGAATTATGTGCGCTTAAACAGTGGTGTCTATGGAGATATGAAGATGTTGGAGCAGCGAAACCAACCAAAGTACCTTATTCAGTCAATGGAAAGCTTGCAAGCGTCAATGATAATTCTACATGGTCATCCTTTGAAGATTGCGTTAGGCGTTTTAATGCTGGTGGCTATTCTGGCATTGGCTTTATTTTCTCTGACAATGATCCATATTCATTTATAGATTTAGATGACGCTGAAGGTGATGATGCCGTATTGCAGCGACAATTAAAAGTATATCATGAATTTAGTTCTTACTCTGAAGTATCTCCTTCAGGTAAGGGGCTACATATTATTGTTAAAGGTACTGTACCAGCAGGACGCCGTAGAAGCAAAATAGAGATTTATTCGTCTCAACGCTATGCGACCATGACAGGTAATGTTTATAATAATCAGAATGTAATTAATGATAGACAGGAATTGCTCACTCAATTGTGGGAACAAATGGGCAGTGGTCCTGTTGCTCAGAATGTTTTTCATGGTGATGAAAAAGAACGGCAATCAGATGAAGAAATCATCAACATGGCAATTGCTGCTGTTAATGGAGATAAGTTTGTAAAACTAAATTCTGGAAATTGGCAAGAGCTATATAGTTCACAATCAGAAGCAGATTTTGCGTATATTGATATTATAGCTTTTTACACACAAAATAAAGCACAGATTACTCGTATCTTCAGAAATTCAAAACTTGGGCAACGTGATAAAGCTAAGCGCAATGACTATGTAAATTCAATGATAACGCGGTCATTTGACCGCATGTTGCCACCATTAGATTTTGATGGTATCAAGAATGCTTTAGAAGAAAAACTAGCAAGAGATAATGCGGTATCGTTCAACGGTAGGACAGCAGCTTTTGACGCTGTTAATGGTGGTTCAAATCCATCTACCGCTACCAATACAGAACAGCAAGGCACATTAGACTTAGGGGCTGTAGCTCAACGGTTAGAGCCGGTCGCTCATAACGGCCCGGTTGCAGGTTCAAGTCCTGCCAGCCCTACCAGCCTTCCACCGGGATTAGTGGGAGAAATAGCACAGTTTATTTACCAAGCTGCTCCACGTCCTGTTCCTGAAGTGGCTCTAGCTGCTTCCATAGCCCTTATGGCTGGCATTACAGGCAGAGCTTACAACATATCTGGTACAGGATTAAATCAATATGTATTGCTCCTAGCTATGACAGGAGCAGGCAAAGAAGCTGCTGCATCTGGCATTAATAAATTAATGTCTATGATTAAGATGCAAGTTCCAACATCTTATGGCTTTATCGGCCCATCAGAAATTTCATCAGGCTCAGCACTTTTTAAATATCTTGGCAATCAATCTCAATCCTTCATTTCTCTATTAGGTGAATTTGGTTTGAGATTACAACAAATGTCTGCTCATGGTGCTAATGGATCAGAAGTATCTTTGAGAAGAATGTTTTTAGAGCTTTATAATAAGTCTGGTTATACTGATGTTTTACAAGCTTCTGTATATTCAAAAAAGGAGGATAGTACTAGCTTAGTTCAATCTCCTTCATTTAGCGTTTTAGGCGAAAGCACTCCTGAAAGATTTTATGGTATTTTGAATGAGGATATGATTAGTGAGGGATTACTTCCTCGCTTTTTGCTTATTGAATATAAAGGTAATCGTCCTTCTGCAAATCAAAATCATACATCAGTTGTACCTTCATTTTCTCTTATTGAAAAGCTTGCAGCATTAGCGGCGCAATGTGAAACAATTAATCATTCCAATCCGCGCCGAGTAATTAATGTTGGATCAACTTCTGAAGCATTTAGAATGCTTTCTGATTTTGATAAGTATGCCGATAATAAAATTAATAACACCAATAAGGATATAATTAGACAGCTTTGGAATAGAGCACACTTAAAGGTATTAAAACTATCAGCATTGCTTGCTGTTGGTCAAAACATGATTGAACCCACAATTCAAGCCTCTGATATGGAATGGGCTGCTGGTTTGGTTCAAGCTGACATTGCTGCTTTGACAGAGCGTTTTGAAGCTGGTGATATAGGAGGAAATAGTTATGAGATTAAGCAATCAAATGAGATAGTCCGCATGATTAAGGAATTTGTTTCTGTTCCTTATGATCAGGTTTCTAAATATATGCCTCCTAAAAGTAATCAACTTCACTCTGATAAAATTATTCCATACTCTTATTTAAGTAAGAGATTGATAGCTACTGCTGTTTTTCGTACAGACAAGAATGGTTCTACATTTGCTATTAAAAGAGCTATACAAAATTTAATTGATGGTGATAGGATTAAAGAATTGGGAAAAGTTTGGACAAATGAAAAATATGGCACTTCTCAACGATGTTTTGTAATTAGTGACTTATCTATTCTGGATTGAGCGAAGTCTTTCTAATTCTTCATCAGTTAGAAAATTAGGATCAAGTTTATGTTGAATTAAATATTCTAAAGCCAACTTCATAATTTCTATATCTTCTTTGAAATATCCTAAACCCATATTGCAATTATAGCAAAGTATTCCTCTAATTTTTCCTGTAACGTGACAATGATCAACAGCATGCTCTTTATTATATCCAGCGACTCTCATACATATCATACAAGTTTTACGACTACCAAACTTAGCTCTTGCTTCTCTTATTTCTTTTGCTGTTAGATAGTTAGGTTCATTTGGTTTGCGCTTACGCTCTTTATTTTCTAGCTTTTGCTTAGCTTTTAATCTTCTGGCTATTTTAGTTTCATTCATTTGGTTTAACTTAATCAATCTTGCATCAATTGAATTGTTCATGATCGTTTTTCCTGTATAATGAAAAAATATAATAGACTTTTCAGATACCTAATGGCATTATACAAAGTCTAATGAGCTAAGTCAATGAAAAGTGGCGATTTATAATAATATAATGATTTATAATGGTTCGCCTTAGTCCCTCGGAGGGGGGGGGTCATATATAGAAAACTCTCTCTATTATATTTTATTATATTATTATAAATTTTGAAATTTCAAAGACTTAAGCACTATACAGAACGCTAAAATTTTTAATATCATGTTGGAAAACAAATGCTGAAAATCAAAACAGGTCAAGCACCTAATTGAAGGATAAAAAATGAGTGACAAAAATGCTGATAGCTTTATGATGATTGAAGGATTGCCTGAGAGTGTGGGCACAGAGGAGAGTGTATTTGAGAAGGAGATATGGAATAGAGCAATTGAAGAAGCAGCTAAAGTATGTGATATAAATAGTGCAGAAAATGTTAGAAAGTTAAAGAAATGAAAAACAAAACACTTTGCTTATATTGGCCGCAATATGATAAAGTTTTAAATGTTAGAATGCTGGAAAACGGTAATACAGAATTTGAAATTAAGACTAACAAGACAGAGCATATTGAAATCAACGCTGCTCAAATGAGAAATTTTAGAGCTTGGTTAGAGGATAATAACATATGACTAGAATTGATGAAATGCTTTATAATTTAAAAGAATATGAAAAGCACATGAATACAATGTGGAGCTATTGGGATGACGTGCTGAGAAGTTGGAAGATGTTGGAGAGAGGAAGAATAATTAAGCAGTTGCAGGAGGAGCAGATAAAGGAGTTTAAGATATGATCGCTCGCGATAGCAAGTCTTATCCATATCTTGCAATAGCTCAGCATTACAATGTGCCGTATGGTGAAGTGTTAGGATTGTCAGAAAGAATTAAAGAAATACTTGAGAAAGGTAAACGTCCTTTGATGTTTTATGAATGGCAAAGAGAGGTTGTTAAAATAGTGCAGTGCAATATAAAATAATTTAAAATAGTGCTTTACAACTGTAGAAAGGACGTATATAAATTTTAAGTAATTGGAGAACATATGCACATGGGCAAATCAATTAAGAAAATGTCAGTTAAAGAATATATTGAGTGGATTAAGAATAGGAAATCCTTAACAACATTAGATAAAAAGCTTGGTGTTAGAGCTAATAAGAAATCTAAAAATAATTTAAAATAAGTGTTGACAATCAAAAGAAAGCGTATATATTGACGAATAACAGATGGAGCTAGCAAATGGAATATGCAATTCAAATTACTACTCAGTATCGCGGCTCTGAGTTTGTTTGGGTTATGGCTGGTTCCAAGCGCGATGCTCTTAATAAAATTCGCCGCAAGGCTTGGCTTGAAGGTTGGTTTAATCGGGAAGATGGTCGCGTTAGCTATAAGGTTGTAGAAGATGCCTATGTTGGATAAAATAATTTAAAATAACTATTGACTGCTGGTAATTAAACGTATAGAACTTTAATCACAGCAAATGGAGAGCAGCAATGGATAAGATGGGCATTCGGGAATTGACTGAAGTTTTTGGCAAGCTTGATTCTACTCATATTGGCGCAGAAAAAGCTATTGCTACGTTCATTGTGGCTAATTTGAAGGTATTTAAGAAGGATGGTGATAAGGTTGGTTTTGTGACTAATTCTATCCAAGCATACGCCAAACTTTTGCAAGATAGTGGTGTGAAAGTTGTTGACTAATATTTAAAACCGTATATAACAGTAAGTGTAAGGCGATAGTCGCCATTAAATGAAAAATGGAGAATATAAAATGAAGCTCGTTACCACTGGTGCAAAGAAGAAGTCCTACAAGTCCATTCGGCTCGCGGCTGAAGCTGCTGGTGTGCCCTACATGACGTTCTACATGCGTCTGCGAATGGGAATGCCTGCTCAGAAGGCGATGAAGAAGCCTGTTCGGAAGTATGAAAAGAAGGAGGGTTAAGTAATGGCGATGAAGCAAAAGGCTATTCGCTTTAGCTATCAACCTACACCAATTAAAGCTGATCATAATTATTATTGTGTGTCAGTACAAGAAAGCCTTGACTATATTCCCGGTGAACGATATAACAAGGCTCAAGTGCAGGAGCTTATTGATAATCGAAATTGGAAGGTTACAATCGTAGCTCCTCATATGGAATAAGAGTTACTAAGCTAGCTAATTCGTGCAAGAACAGGCTAGCTTAGTATGGCTGCTGGCATATCAAGACCAGTAGAGCTACCGGATAAGGTTAGGATCAAACTCGCGGGTAGCATTAATTTTTAATGGAGGAATGAAGAATGTATGAAATACGTAGCAGAGAGTTAAATGGTAGAGTAGTAGGCAAATCTGAAAATTTTGATGTTGTAAAAGGTCAAGCTGAAAGGCTCAAAAAAGATTTAAATCAAGAATTTGATATTTATAAAGTTGAGCAAGTTTGGACTACTCAAACGCTTGATGAAGCGATGAAGGAGAAATGAGGAATGAAGCTTGATCGAATTAAGTTTGCTAGGTTGATTAGCTATCTCAGCCGTAATGCTGGTGGTACGCTTTGCATTGATGAAATTCAAACTATTGATAATATGATTGATATTGATGTTAAGCCTGTTCCTGTTCCATTTGTTGATGCTAAGCTTGTGAATGAATTGCTGAAGGCTATGAAGTATGGGCAGAAGATCGAAGCTGTCAAGGCTTATCGTAGCTTGACTGGATTGGAGCTTAAGGAAGCTATGCGCGCTGTTGAAGCTCAGTGGAGTTATTTTAAGCCTAAAGCTGAAAACCAACCTGTAAAACTTAGTGATATTGGTAGATAATTATTAAATCAGCCTATTGACAATGGATTGATAAGCTGATATGGTTTGAGTTACTAGCGGACTAAAGTTATCTGTATCGACGGTAGCTGCCAACTCGCATTGAATTTAGGAGAGAGACCTAAAAGTCAGGCAGACGCTAGTTTAAAATATGTTGTCGCTCTATGGCTGAAATGCCTGTGAGACCCTTTGGTATCCAAGCTAAGCATTGGTGAACGCGATTGGGGACAGTTTTTTTACGTGTGTTCTGTTGGAAAGGGAATTTAAAATGTCTTATCCTTCCCCTCATTTGTATCCTGCTCTAGCTTTCATTGGTCCCATTCCAATGATTAAGGGTACATTTAATAATGGTACAATTTATTTCGTTCCTGACTGGAAGAACATGAGCCAAGCAGCTAAGGCTAGGCGCATTGCTGAAATTGATTATGTTGAGGATTGTTGTTGGAATAGGGAGAGGTTGTGATTACTGTATTAGAAACTAAAGTTGAAAATAATGAAGTGTGGATTAAAGTTAAACTAGAGCGCAATACTGATATTTTACAAAAGGAACTTTATACTGAGCAAGATATTAAGAATGCTAAAGAAGATGCAATAATAGAATTTTTAAATTGGCAGAAAGAGCAATTTGAGAATAGAAAATGAGCCATATCCCACATTTTGCATTCTCAGCTAAAGAAGTATTAATTCTAGTACAAGCATTGCGCATTTGTACTGAAGATGGTAGTATATTTGAATATGCTAAGAAAGGTGAGATTGAAGCGTTAAGGCGAAAGCTAGCTGGTGGAGGGGATAAGTGAATATATCTATTTCTAACATTGAAGAACAGTCCATTAAATTTCTTACAAACGGTAATGCTGTTGTTACCAAGAAATCTCCATTTTCAGGAATATATCACACAGCAACATTAGTTATGACTGAAGATCAGTATTCTAATTGGTTGGCTAACGGAGAGCTTATTCAAAATGCGCTACCTCATTTGACTGCTGATGAAAGAGAATTTTTAATGACAGGAATTACACCACAAGAATGGGATGAAGCTTTTGGAGAAGAAGAGGAATGAAAATCAAAGTTCAAGCTCAACATCTTCAGCCCGGTGATATTGTTGGGAGTGGAGAGAAAGTTATTTGGAGCGGTCAAACTATTTCTACTCCTAAAGGAAAATGTTCTGTTGTACTGGAAAAATATAGCAATTCTGATCATGAGTATCGCAGAAATTGTCATTGGGGTAAATATACAATGATTAATGTGGAGAGAAAATGAAATTTACATTGCTAGTTGTAATGCTAACTTTAATTATTATAGCTATCAGCAAGCCAGATGATAACGATTGTCCTAGAGGTTCAATTGTAGCTGCTGGAATAGGATTGTGTAAATGACAACTTGGATAATTTTAATTTTGATTGCAACAGCATTGCTAATTGCATTACCGATATTACGTGAATGGTTATTGAATATGTGGAGAAGTTAATATGTCTGAATTTATTCGCCTAACTGAAAGTCTGAGCCGTGGTGATGCTAAGAGGCTCTTACTCCGTAAAAGTCAAATTAGCCATGTGCAGGAAGGAGCAAATGGTAACGATACGCATATTAGAATGATTAGTGGAAATGGCGACAAGGATGCTCGCCACACTTATTATTTTGTAAGAGAGAATTTTGACGTAATTGAAAAAATGCTTATGGAGTGAAGCAGATGGGATGGGGAACAAGTTGGAGCAGTGAAATTAATATTACTTGGCCGAAATTGGAGAACAAAATTCCTACTCATGATCCTTACACTAATCCCGGAGCTTTTCTGTATTATGAGTGTGAGTGTGGGCAAGTATTAGACCCTAAAGTTAAAAGCTTTGCTAGTCTTAACAATCATGCTAGCAATATGAATTGGAAGATTAGATGGGGAGCACATCATTATGTGCCATATTGTCCTAAGTGTGCGAAGGAAAAGGAAATAGAATGACACCAGAAATAAATAATATTATTAAAGAAGGTATCAACAGATTGAATGATCAAACTAGAATTGAGCGTGAAATAAAAGCTATTAGATTGAGGCTGACGCTTGCGATCATTGAAGATATTTTGAGGAATAGTTGAATGAGAGTGTATGTGTGTTTTAGATATTATCCATATGAAGGTTGTACTGAACCTGAAAAAATATTTGATACAAAAGAAAAAGCTGAAGCTTGGGTTAAAGAAGATGCTATGTATAGAGAATTTAAAGAAATGGAAATTGAATAATGGGAATGAAATATATTGTACTTCAAATCAGAAATGGCGAAACTGTTCGCGAATGGCCTATTGTTTTTCCTGATATGATGGTGCATAGTGATATTGCAAATATCATACAAAAACATTTATATCTACAAAATCAAGATAGCAGAGTTATTGCAGCAGGATTGGTTTCTTTCTTTGGTGGTCAAGTCCGCTGCTTTGGTGAAAGCGAAACTTTAAATATTGAAAGTCGTGGTAGTGAAGATGCTAAGCTAATAAAGATGTTTGACTATTTGCATGGAATTATATAATGACTGAGGAAGATTGGATAGAAATAGATAAGAATGAAAATTTATTTTTAACTATTGATGCTTGCTTGGGTTGGGCAATTCGATTTGTCATAAGCTTTAGCTTGCTAGTGATTTTAGGGTTTATTTTAAAATATACTTTGATTGAGCCTTATTCAATTAAGATGTTAGAGCTATCAATTGAATTTAACTATGAGCCTGCTGCGAAGAAAGGGGACAGAGAGATATGAAAAATCTAAATCAAACATTAGCTGATTTTTATTTAAAATTACTAGCTATCCCTCCTGATCATATTTTTAGAGTTAGAAATCAATCTTTGTATGGTTCTGTTAGGGATGCGCTTGCGTATCAATTGATGGAAGATGCTGAAGTAGTGCAAAATATATTTGAAAAGATGGCTATGGAGGACAAATGAATTTTAAAATTATGAAGCAAGATAAATTCTTGTTAGTAGGCTTTGTTGCCAGTTGTATTTTATTATTGTTTCTGTCATGGTCTATCAGTTGAGTTTGGTGTATCAGCCTCCTGAAATGGTTAAAGTAAGTCTTAGGATCATAAGCGCGGAGCAAAAAAGACATCCTGCTAGTGCTAATAGTGCATAACTTGCTATGATACACCAGTCGTTATGAAGGGGCAGGTAGAAGGATCGGCATCTAAGATGGAGTTATTAGAAGATGAATGGCAAGATGCAATTGACGCGGTGATTAATGACTGAAATAGACCGTGTTCTAAAACATGCTCAGCTTGCTCATTTTGATAATGAAGTGTCGAGTGTGGTTGTCTTGATGATTGTGAAGGGAGAGCCTGAAGTTCATATGGCGATTGATGGTAAAGATTTGATGGCTATCAATGCTAATGTTGATATGCTTAAGACTGAGCTATTGATATTGATGAAACAGGCTACGCAAGAGAAGGGGGATAGAAGTTGACTTGGGGCAATCCTCCTAAATTTGTGAATGTAGACAAACCTCCTGCAAAGAAGGTAACACCAGAACAGCTTGCAAAGTCTAATAGCGAAGATGGACACCAAGCCGCTGTCTTTTGTTGGGCTGCTTCTATGCTCGCTCAATACCCACAATTAGAATGGATGCACGCTATCCCTAATGGCGGAAGTAGAAATGTAGCTGAAGCAACTAAGTTGGTCGCTACAGGGACTAGAGCAGGAGTGTGGGATATATTTTTACCAGCTAAATCTTGCACTTCATATGGTGTATTTTTTGGGCTTTATATTGAAATGAAAGCTTCTGCTGCTCGCACTAAAAAGAATGGTGGATTGACTGATGAACAAGTTAAGTTTGGCAAGTATGCTGAGCGAGCAGGATATGCTACAAAAGTATGCTATAGCTGGATTGAAGCTAAGGACGTAATTATAGCTTATTTGGAAGGAAAACTATAATTTCTGAAAATAATCAAAAATAGCTATTGACTTTAACTTTTTAACCGTATAGACAGGCTGCATTCTCAAACGGGAGTGCAGCCTATAATACTTGCGCTGTAGCTGGAAACAGTATAGGATATAAACACACTGAAGAATTTAAGAAGTGGCAATCTGAAAGACTTAAAGGAAATAAGCATTCTAAAGAAACTAAAGAAAAAATGTCAAAATCAGCTAGAAAGCCAAAAACTAAAGAACATGCGACTAATATATCTAAAGGTAAAACTGGTAAAAGCAAATGGCCTATAATCGTTATAGGTCAACCTCTAATTAAAAAGGATGATGAAACATGGCATTGAAAGATTTTAGTATTGGTCGGACAGATGTATATCGAATTGACCCTAAGCAACTAAAAATTAAGGAAGGCTGGAATAGCCGGGATTTCAACGATCCTGCCAATATTGAGCATGTCAAGACGCTGGCTGTTTCCATTCAGGAGGTTGGCGTTAAGGAACCTCTGAAGGTCAATGTGGAAAACAATATTCCGTATGTGACCAATGGTGAGTGTCGCTATCGCGCTGTCATGATGCTCATTGAACAGGGTGTTGAAATTAAGTCTGTCCCTGTGATGGGAGAGGACAGGTTTGCCAATGAAGCTGATAGGCTGTTTACTCAGTTTCTTAGCAATTCTGGTAAGCCTTTTGGCCCCATTGAGAATGCTCGGCTGTTTAAGCGTTTGATTGATATGGGATGGGCACAGAAGGACATTGCTGGAAAGTCTGGCATGTCGGCTGGTCGCGTTAGCCAAATTCTTGAACTGAATACTCTGCCGATTAGCATTCAACAGTTGATTGTTGAAGGCAAGATTTCTTCAGCTTTCGCTCTAACTGTCTGGAAGAAGCATGGTGGCAATCTTGATGCGGCGTTTGCTGAGCTTTCTGCGGCTCTGGAAGCGGCTAATGCTGAAGGTCGCACGCGCGCCATGCCCAAGGATACGGGCGATGGGGAAGGCTCTGAAGGCGGTGGCTCTAAGGGTAAGTCTGGTGGCACCAAGAGCAATCTTAAGAGCTTTGTTAAGAAGCTGGTGGAACAGGCTTACGCTGATGAACGCATTGACGATACGGAAAGCATGGTCACTATGACCCTTTCTGAAGCGGATTGGGCTGAGTTGATGGAGAAGATTGATTATTGATGGGAAGTGCGGCTAGGAGGGGCAGACAAAGCCCCTCCACTAGCTTTAATGATTAATGGAGAATAGGATCAAATGTCCAAACGCCTAGAACACGTTGAAGCTGCTAAAGCTGAAGCTGAACGGCTAGGAGCAAGCATTGAACTAGAGCGATGCAAGAGACATATTGTAGGCTTGCTAAAGCTGAATGGAAAGCAGCGAAAGGTTTTTATTTCGCTAACTCCTAGCTGCTATCGAG
>OFRM01000323.1_pt1 | contig 21209 bp, 36 predicted proteins | sample 1543101 | NCBI WGS metagenome assembly OFRM01 (sample SAMN07774223, study PRJEB24372) | wastewater metagenome | isolation source: Exp Tend VB 0WW | collected 2016-02
GCCGGAGCCGTCGCCGTAGCCATCGCCGTAGCCGTAGCCATAGCCGAAGCCGAAGCCGAAGCCGTAGCCGGAGCCGTAGCCGGAGCCGTAGCCGTAGCCGGTGCCGGAGCCGATCGTCGCTTGGCTGCCCTCGCCCAGCGACGCGACCGCTACCACTTCCCGGCCGCCACGTCGAGGACCATGATCGTCGTCACCGCATCGAACCGGGCCGTCCCACACGCATCCAGCACCGTGGCGTTCGTCGGCCCGTTCAGGGCGATCTCACCCAGGCCCTTCGTCGTCCCCCAGACCCGGATCACGGACGCGTTGTCGAGGCGGCACTGGTCACCGTCGCGGGAGTAGTCCCCGACGAGGACCCAGCCTCGTTGCAGGACCACGATCTTCTTGTCGGGGTCGGTCGGGACGGTACGGGTGTAGACCTCACCGTCGATGGTCACGCTCTCAGGCTTGCTCATCGTTGCTCACTTTCGGTAGTTGGGGGTACACAAGAAGGACACGGGGCGGGGATTGCAACAGGGCAGTCCCCGACGCATTCCTGCCAGCGGTAGCACTCGTCTGAATGATCCGGCACGGTGATCGTCCCCGTCCCGCCGCAGGTCGTGCACGGTTCGGGTTGGTGTTCTCCGACAGGCTCCCGAAGCGCCGCACGGGCATTGCACGCTTCACACGGAGCCCAGTCGTAGTCGGCGGGTCCGACCCACTGCTCGCCGCGTCCGTCGCAGTAGGAGCACGGCCCGTCCTGCTCTTCGAGGGTCGCGCGCACCGCCGTGATCGACATCGCGTCTCCGTCCGTCGCTTCCCATCGGTCGCACAGCGCGAGTGCGGCGGTGATGCGGGCTACGGCAGACTCCGCGCGTGCTTTCCAGTCCATCACGGCCTCCGTTCACGGATACATGCACGGCACTCCCGCTTCGCCCCGTCGCGTCGGACCAGGGTGTTGTCGGGTGTGAACTCATGCCCGCGGATGCAGTGCGTCTTGCGGGCGTTGATGCCGGGTGGCGTGATCTCCGAGCGCAGGATGTTCTCGCGATTCGTCACCGGCTCAAGGTGCGCCGGGTTCACGCAGTCACGAACTCGGCACAGGTGATCGAGCATCAGGCCCTCGGGAATCGGACCGATGGTCAACTCGTACGCGACTCGGTGCGCTCGCGAGGTGCGCCCAAGGTGTCGGTGCAGTCCGTAGCCGTCTCCGTGATGCGCCGCGGTCCAGAGCCAGCAGTCGTCGGCTCCGCGGATCTCGACCTTCGACCAGAAGCGTTCTTCGGGCGTCGGTTGCGGGAGCGGCTGCCAACCGGGCTGGGCGCGTTCCTTCTGGTAGTGCGGACCGCATAGACCTCGGGAGGCGTGCGGACGATCGCAGCCATCAACCGAGCATGTACGCTCGCTCATCTTCGGACCTCTCACTAGGTTCGGGGCAAGGCCGGGGGCGTTCGCAGCGCCGCCCGGCCCTCTGATTCTAACTCCCGAACCCGCTGCTCTGCGCGTCCCGCACGGGCCACGGCTGCGTCACGCTCAGACAGCACCTCGCGCATCAACGGCGTATCCGCGCATTCGATCTGGAACGCGAGGGCGTCCCTCTGTTGGGTGAGGGTGTCGACCTGGGCGCGGAGCCGCTCGATTTCAGATTCTGGGGTCACTGTTGAGTCCTCTGGTCAACCAACGGGACCGGGTCTTTCGCGCGCCACGCCTGGTAGCGGCGTTGGTCAGCGGGGGTGAGGCGGTGGATCTCCCCGGCCCAGATCCCAAACTGCTCGTGTCGGGCCGCGTTGCGGCAGGAGTCGATGACGGGGCAGGTGGCACAGACCTCGAGCGCCCGGTGAATCACGACGGGGAGGGCACGGTCCTCAGGGAACCACCACGTACGCGGCTTACCGGAGCAGGCGGCGTCGTCGTACCAGTCGCGGCGAACCCATTGGGGTGAGGGGAGTTGGTAGAGGTCCCGCATGATGGTCTTGCCGCCGTTGCGGGCGCGTTGCCAGTCGGTGTGGGCGCGGGTGCATGAGGGGCACCGGCAGCCTCCGGCCGTGTAGGTGCCGGGCTTGCCGTGGGTTCTCATGCGGCCTCCCCGGGGGCGGGCATCGCCGCGGCGTCGAGATAACCGGCCTCACGGAGCAGGATGCAGAGCTGGTCGAGCTGAAGGGTCGCGTAGGCGCGGCGGATGTTCTGGCCGCGACGCTTGTGGACGACGACGCCGAGCCGCGTCGAGGCGTTGGCGCATTCGACGAGCATCTCGTCGACCCAGCCGGCCAGGCTCATGGTCTGGCAGTTCTTCGCCTCCCAGACGATGCCGGGGGTGCCGGTCACGTCGCCACGGTCGAGGGTGCCGGCGAGGGCGCGTCGCTCGGCGTGAGGGGCACCTTGGGTGGTGAGGTAGTCGACGAGATCGGTCTCGAACCGGGTGCCCTTGATCTTGCTCTTGTTCACCATTTCTGACTCCTGCTGGTCGGCCCGTTACTGCCAACTGCCAGGGCTATAGACCCTGGCAGTGGCGGCAGTGACTTACGGTTTGCTGCCATCGGGGTTGGCAGTGGGTGGCAGTACGCCCCATGCGAGTGCCGTTTCACCCTTATTTGTCAGGGCGTATCGCTTCCGCTTCTCACTGCCAACGTTGTGGCAGTAGTCGTCAGTGAGTGCCTTCTTGAGGAGGCGGTAGAAGGTGCGTTCTGCCAGGGTCGTGGCAGTTCGCATTTCGGACGTTGGGACACCATCTCCGCGGTCGATTTCCTCGATCGTCCTGAGCAGTTCGACCATTTCGTCCGGTAGCGAATCGACGTGTCGGGCGACCTCGATCGCCACCACCGAGTCGGCCGACGGGACGAGCTGGAAGGAGTGTTTGGCGCCGTCGTCGGCATTCTTCTGCTTCTCGACGGTGAGGACGATGTGTTCGCCGGCCCGGGCGAGGGCGAGGACGGTGTTCATCGCTCCGAGGACGGCGGTGCTGCCACGCATCCCGGCTCCGGAGTCCTTCCCGCTGTGGTGGATGAGGAGGACGGTGCAGCCGAGCCGGGCGACGATCTGGTCGCAGGCGGCAACGATGAGGCCCATGTCTTTGGCGCTGTTTTCTTCGGCGCCGACGGAGCAGCGGGCTTGGGTGTCGAAGATGACGAGGGACGGGTCGAGGGGGGTGGCGGCTTCGGTGAATGCTTCGACTTCGAGGGGGCTGGTGAGGTTGATGGCTTCGGGGTACCAGACGAGTTGGTCGAGCCGGGTGGCGCCGTAGTGGTGCATCCAGGCCCGCCGGCGTGGCCCTTGGCCGCTGGCGCCTTCGGCGGCGACGTAGAGGACGGTGCCGTGGTCGGTGGGGTGTCCGTGCCAGGTGCGGCCGGTGACGATGCTGGCGGCCATGTCGAGCGCGATGAAGCTCTTGCCGTGCCCGGATGGGCCGTAGAGGTTCGCGACGGACCGTTGCTCGAGGACACCGTCGATGAGCCATTCGACTGGGGGTAACTGTTCGATGGCGTCGCCGTGGAGGAACTTGGCGGTGATGGTGTCGACGAGACTGGCGGCGGCGATTTTCTCGACTACGTCGGTGATGGTTTGTGGTGTGTCGAGGTCGGTGAGGGGCGCGCGTTGGGGGCTGTTGAGCCAGGCGTTGAGGGCGTCGGCGTCTTGGGCGTTGCCGAGTTCGCGTGACGCGGCGGTGTAGTCGCCTGCGTGTCGGGTGGCGGTGTAGTAGGCGAACCGGTTGTAGGTGCCTTCGGGGTCGAGGCCGGCGACTCCTGAGGTGAAGACGTGGAGTACGTCGAGGCCTTGGTAGCCGACGGTCGCGCTGGTGCCTTCTCGGCGGTCTTTGCCGGGGCGGGTCCAGTGCTGTTCGCCGCTGCGGTCGGTGTGGTGGTGGGTCCAGCCGTCGGCTTCGAGGAGTTGCGCCCAGGTGGTGGCTTGGTTGAACCGGTCGCCGGGACGGTCCGTAACCACGTCGATCGTCGTGGTGGGGGCGCGGTCGGGTTCGGCCGGGATGTCGCGGAGGAGCTCGAGGAGCCAGGCGGGCGGGTCGACGGGGTCGTCACCGTGGGTCCACCGGTAGGCGGTCCCGTTGGGGTGGACGGTGGGGGGTGCGACGACTTGGCCGCCGTCGCCGCGGATGTCGAGTTTCGGGCCGAGCCGCTTGGAGGCGTCGTTGCGGATCTCGAGGCCCGGGGGGCAGGCGAAGTAGTAGTGGGCTCCACCTGAGCCGGTGGCGACGGTGTACGTGTGGGGGAGCTCGCCGTGCGCGGCCTCGAGCCGGCGGAGCGTCTCCGCGCCTTCGGCCCCGTCGACGTCGAGGACGAAGAACCCTGAGATGGGTCCGGTGGCGATGCCGACTCCGTGGGTGGGGTGTGAGCGCCACCATGCGCTGATGAGGTCGGGGTCGGTGGTGGCGCGTTCGGTCCACTTGTCGATCGCGGGACGTTTCTCGCCCGGTTTGATTGGGACGACGGCCCACCCGCGGGTGGCGTAGTCGAGTGCTGCGTCGAGCATCTGGTTTGTCACTGGACCCTGCGAGTGGTCATGGGCGCGCGCCCCGGCCTCGAACCGGGTGTGGATGCCATCCGCGCTGGTGTAGCTCAGAGCAGGTCGGCGGCCGACGTGGCCGCCTTGCTGGTCAGGGCCGGCTCGTCGTTGCTGCCACTGGCCGCTCCGTCTCCGGCCTTGACTGCCACGTCGAAGCACTTCATCGACCCGCCCTTCGGGGTCCGCTCGTCGGACGTGTAGACGATGACGACGGTGTCGCCAACGGACGGCAGGAGTTCCATGACCTTCCGCTTGAGCTGGGCCTGGCCGGCGCTGATGGTGACGGTGGTGCCGTCGTCGAGGTCGAGGTCGAACTCGGGGCAGGGCTTGTCGTCGAAGTCGCTGCCCTTCCCGATGCGCGACACGACGCCTTTGACGCTGTCGCCGGGCGACTCGAACTTGAAGAACGTCCCGCCGCTGCGGGGGATGTCGTCCCACGGATGGCTCATGCTGCTGCTTCTTTCTGTTGGTTGATGCTTTTGCTTTTCCTGGTTCGCAGGTAGCGGGCCAGTTCGTCTGCGGTGATGTCCGCAGGCGAGGTGGTACGCCCGGAGGTGGCGCGTCCGATGCGGGCGGCGCGGTCTTCCGGGTCGGGGACCTTCACCACTGCGGTGATGATCCGGTCGAGTTGGTCGAGTTGATCGACGGTCGCAGTCGCGGTGTGCAGGTTGGGGATGCCGACCGACACGGCGTACTTCTGGATCGTGTCGAACATCTGCTGGTCGGTGATCTCGTCGAGCCGGCCGATCGTCTCGGCGTGACGGTCGATGCTGCCGACGGGCGGCTTGGGTCGCCATGACGGTTCGATCCGTCGCAACAGGTAGTCGATGGCGTCGAGCTGATGCGTCGTGTGCCCGTCGTGCTTCAGGGTCGGCACGTCGGCGGGCCATGCGGCTGCGAGCTCGTCCGCGCCGCCCCATTCGATGACCTGGGCAACACGGGCACGGAGTTCGTCGCGGTACTGGTGGCGCGCGCCGGGGTCAGCGGGTTTGCGCCCCATCACTTCCTTGTGGCCTTGGATCTCGAACTGCGCTACGTCGTAGACAGCCTCGAACGCGGCGTACAGGTTCTCGGTGGTGTCGTCGATCGGGTACCAGTCGGCGCGGTCCTCACGCAGGTGGAGGATGCCGAGCGCGTCGATGTGGGGGAGCTGCTCGAGCCGCCGGCCGTCGTCGGACAGGACGCCTTCGGCGCTGGCGTACGCGGCGAGCTGGAGCCCAGTTTTGGCGTAGACGCCTTTGCTGGTTTTGATGTCTCCGAGGACGGTCTGCCCGTCGATGCGGGCGATGAAGTCGAACGACCCGGCATAGGGACGGTTGCCACGCCGGAACACGGTCCGTTCGACCATGATCGGTTCGACGCCCCACTGGTCGAGCCAGCGGCGGAAGTGTCCGAGGTGTTCGGGGTAGAGCTGCTCGTACTCTCCAAGGTGTCCGCCGCGCATGATCGTTTCGCACATGGCGTGGACGTCGGTGCCGGTGTCCCCGGCCGAGGTCATGTTGCGGTAGGGGGCACGCTTGACGAGGTCGAGGGCGGCGTCCCGGTCGAGGGACTGCCACGCTTCGAGGTTGTCGATCGCGTATTCAGCGACGATCCGTTCGCCCCACATCTTGAGCGCCGGGGCCGGCATCCCCTTACTGAGAATCGTCGTCACGCTGGGGGCGTGGAGTTCTTCGGGGAGTGGTGGTGAGGGGAGTTGGTACCAGCGTCCGCCGGGGCCGCGTGTGGCGTACTGCGGGGAGGTCATCTAGCGTTCTCCATCTCGGGACCTTCTTGGGGGCTTCGAGCGCGCTCCCGGCCGTTGCAGCGGTGCGGGAGCACTTCTCGTCGAACGTACAGGTGTTCGGGGGGTCGTGTGTCTACCGGGCGTGACCTGCGGTTATGGGTGGCCCGGACTGTCCGATGCGGTGCCGGCCCTCACCCACGGGGCAGGTGTGGGGGGCCTGGCACCGCATCGCACAAGCCGGACCTCAGGTGATCGCTAAGGCGGCCGAATAGACGCAGGTGAGCAACAGGAAGAACGTCGGCCAGGTGTTGGCCTTGCCACGGTCGATTCGAGACAGCGTCCACATCCCGGCGACCCCAGTGATAAACCCGGCGACGAGGGTCGCGGCGCTCATTGTTCGTCTCCCCAGATGCCGTCGATCAGGGCGGGTCCGAACACGAAGAACCCGGCGACCAGTAGGAGGCCGGCGATCGCGGCGAGGGGCCAGAGGTTCAGTTCGATCACCCACGACGCCGCGGCGATGAGGGTGCAGCCGGCGAGGACCCAGAATGCTTCTCTCATCGGAGTACCTCGGTGGGGAGGGCGCACACGGCGCAGACGATCAGGTCGTTGACTTCGGCTTTCGACCTGGCGCGGCAGCACGGGCACACGGAGAACCAACGACGGAACCAACGACGGAACCAGGTCATCGGAAACCCCACCACCACACGTTCAGGCCGATGATCGCGAGGAACCCTGCGCCGAGGAGCAGGGCGAACATCACACCGCGCGCCGGCCGCAACGGGTCGTCCGCTGGGGCGTCGAGGCACGGGTCGGGGAGCATCGCGAGGGCGCGTACGTCGTCGACGTTGAACCGGACCGGGTCCAAGCTGACCGGCTTGAGCCTGCCGGCGGCACGCAAAATGTCGTACCGGCGGAAGAGGGGGTCGTGGGGGGAGAGCCGGAGCATCCGTGCCGCTTCGGTCGAGTCGATGAGATTCGACTTGCCTGCGTCGCGGTACGACGGGTGTCGCGAAGTGCTCACAGCCCCCACGCCCAGTGCTGGACTCGACGGATGCGACGCTGCAACCAATGCGGCAGGAGACTTTCAGCGTCGCTTCGGACGTTCCGAACGCCGGGGTCGGTGAACGGCCGGCGAAGCCGCCATGCCCAGTAGATGAAGTTGGACAGGCAGTTACCGAAGTGTCGCTTCATCGGGTCTCCTTCTTCGGTCGGCCGGGCTGGCGGTCCCATGTCGCAGCCCACGCGTCGATGGCGGTGGCTTCCCAAATCGGGCCGCACTTGAGAGTTGCGAGCGGTTCCGGCAAGCGGTGCCGAAGGTGGCTGATCCGTTGCCGTGAGACGCCGAACCGGTCTGCGATCTCGCTGATGCCGAGGAGGGTCACGCGGCTCCGCCTTCGACGACGGCGGCTTGGGTCGCAGCCATGCGGGCGATGAACTCGTCCACGTCGGCCTGCTTGAAGCGCCGGATTCCGCCGGGGGTGCGGATGCAGGCGAGCTTGCCGCCGTCCGCCCACCGGTTGACTGTCTCGGGAACGACCGCCAGTTGGCGGGCTACATCGCCCGAGGTGAGGGAGTAAGTGGTCACGAACGAGGAAGTTAGAGCATTCCTATGTCAATGTCAAGGATCTAGGTTTCGACCGTCTATGGACTCTTTGTGGGTTATCCCGTAGGATCTCGGGGTATATGGAGGCTGTGTACGCAACGAATGACGAGCCGTGGGTCCCCGAGAACACCTTTGGGGCCCGCCTCGCTCTGATCCGTCAACACTTCGGCTGGAACGTCGTCGAGGCCGCGAAAGCGTGCGATCTCGACGACGGCTCCTGGCACAACTGGGAGCGCGGCAAGGGCACCCGGAAGTTCGAGGAGGTGACGCGACAAATCGCGCTGGCGACGAACTGCGACCTCGGGTGGCTTCGGGGAATGGGCCCGGGCACCCCTATGCTCCTCGTTACCGAACGGGAAAGCGACGAGCTCGAGCCCACCCAACTCGCTCTCGACCTGCCGGAATATCGGCACCTCTCCCCAGTCAACTGAGGGAACACGATGGTCGCAGCCGTCACCCTCAATGACACGGATCCGTCATGCAAGCTGCTGACGTCAGCAGCTAGAACCACCTGCCTCGGAACGGAGGCTGGGGGGCAGATGGATCGGTTCGACTCATGGATGACCGCACGGATGTACGCGGAGACGACCCGCAGGACGTATCTCGTCTACGCCCGCAGGCTTGCGGCGTTCACCGATCCGGAGACCTGCACCATCGAGGACCTGACGGAGTTCATGCAGGTCCTCCCCGGAACTGCACCGTCGAAGCTCGCCGCCCGCAAGGCGCTGCACGCGTTCTTCCGCTCCCGCGGGAGGGTGCCGAACCCGGCCGACCAGCTTCCCCGCGTGCCGGAACCTCAGAGGCTCCCACGACCGCTGACTGAGGCCGAGCACCTCCGGTGGATCGCCGCCGCCCATCGACTCGGGGGGTTCCACCAGCTTGCGGGGATGCTCCTCGCGACCACGGGCGCGCGTCAGGGTGAGGCCCGGATCGCCCAGTGGGACGACTTCTCCCTCGACCGCACCTCGGGAACGTGGAGAGTCCGGGGGAAGGGCTCGCGCCGAAGGGGTCCGAAGTGGCGGCAGCAGCACCTCCACCCGGCGATGCTCGAACTGCTCCGCACCACCCCGCGTCACGGGCGGTACCTGTTCCCCGACCCCGAAGGCGGGTATTGGTCGGACTACCTGATGCGCCGGCACGTCCTCGAGATCAGCGGCGAAGCGGGCCTGGGGCACGTCACCGGACACCGGATCAGACATTCGGTCGCGACCCTCGCACTCGCACGGACCGGGGATCTCCTCGCGGTCGCGGAGCTGCTCGGCCACTCGAACCCGAACACGACGAAGGTCTACGCGCGCCTCGCGGATGACCGGCTATCCGAGGTCGTGGCCCTACTGCCCGTGTAGAATCCGGGCCCGTGAAGGGCTGGATTGCAGGGCTGGGGATTCTGATCGCACTCGCCGCGTGCGGTGGGTCGGAGTCGCACACCATCACCGGGTCGTTGATGCTGTCCGGGTCGGACAACATCGACTATCCCGCCGATAGCTTCCCCGGGTCGGAATGCTGGGGCTATTCGGGCTACGACGACCTTGACGGGAACGCCGCGGTCACCGTCGAGGACGAACACCACGACGTGATCGCGACGAGCAGCATCACCAAGACGAAACGCATCGGTACCACGGGATGCAAGTTCACCTTCACCGTGAAGGGCGTACCGTCCGCGAAGTTCTACAGCGTGAAGGTCGGGCACCGTGACGGGCCCTCGTACTCCGCGAAGGAGATGGACGGCCAGGACTGGGACGTAGCCCTCTCAATCGGATCCTGACGCGACGAAGCCCCCGCCGAAGCGGGGGCCAGGTCAGTAGGGCCGGTTCCCACACAGACTGTGGAGGCCGCTGATCCATTCTCGGAACGAGGGTGGGACCCCGCAGTATTTGCAGGGCGGGAACTCGAGCCGCTGCGTCTTGCGCGGGTCCGTCTTTGGTTCAGCCTGCAACGCTCTCCTTCTTGCGGCGGCGGTACTCCCGCTGCCATGCGTTCTTGCATTTGCGGCAGGCACGGTATCGACCATCCGGCGAGACGTAGTCGAGTGGGTGCCCCTCGGAACACTCAGTCCGCGCACGGAGTAGCGCCGCTGGCGTCGCGGGCGACCGGCGCGTGTTTTCTCGCGGCGTAACCGGCTCGAGGTGTTGCGGGTTGACGCAGTTTCGGACGCGGCAGAGGTGGTCGAGCTGGAACCCCTCGGGCACGCGTCCGACGAACCATTCGTATGACCAGCGATGCGCCAGGCGGCTCCCCGAAAACCGGGAAGCGCCGCCCCTGCCGACGCGGCCGTATCCATTGGAACTGTTGCTGCCTGCCCCAGTCCACAGCCAGCAGGTGTCCGTCTTGCGAACCCGGGCCATGAACCACGACTCGTCGCGGATAATCTTCGGCATCTCAGTACCTCTCAGTCAGGTATTGGGCACGGCTCCCGGCTGTTCAAGCAGCGCGGGGGCCTCTTTCATTCTACGACAGGGGTGCGACAACTACTCGGGGTCGTCGTCATCGTCCTCTGGTTCGTACAGGTTCGCTTCGATCAGGCCATCCTCGAGCACCGCGGCCGCGACCCGCAAGATCGTCGGGACGGCGTAGTCGTCGAAGTCGTCGCCCCACTCGACCTTCGGTTTCCATTCCGGGGCCTCGAGCGTGATGCTGATCACCCGAATATCGGGCAGGTCGTCACTCATCGAGGTGGACCTGATGCTCGCTCGTCACCCGACCCCGGTCCGGGTCGACGAAGTGCAACCGCTGCGATGGGGTGCCCTTCGCCGCGATGAACTCCGCCGCGTAGTTCGACGACGACTCGGGGCTACCGGTCATGAACACATGCCCACCGGCTGCCATGAGGATCGACTGATGCTGATGGAAGTGGCCCGAGTAGCCATCACGGAACCACTCAGTCACACCACCCTTCCACGCGTTGAACTTCCGGAGGATGCCGTGGACCGGAGTGTTGCCGCCGAACATCTTGATCTGGTCACCGTGGACGAGCAGGGCCCGGTAGTTGCCGATCTCGACGATCTGATGCCAGGAGTCGGCGTGCTTCCACGACACCCGATCCTCACCCTTGAACCGATCCATCACGATCCGATAGATCATGCGGTCCAAGTTGTCGAGGCCCGGGGCCTCACCCTTCTTCCCGACCCGGCCGTGGTTGCCGTGCACGTCAACGACGTGGACCTTCTCGAAGATCGCGAGCAGGTCGAGCACCAACTGCTCGATGATGTTCGCCGTGTTGAACACCTGCTCGTACAGGGTCGAGTCAATCTCAAACGCCTGGCCGGGGAAGATCAGGATCCCTTCGATCATGTCCCCACCGAGCATCAGCACGCACTCGCGTACCGGATGGTCAGCCCGTTGGATCTCGGTGATCTTCGCGACCTTCTGCGCGAGCGACTTCATGCGCGACGCAGTGACTTCCGAGTTGTAATCCTCGGTCCTCTTCCCCGTCTGCCAGTCAGTCGCGTGGAGCAGCGCGACCTCGGCCTTCGCTTTCCGCTTGTCCTTCGCGACCTTCGGGGCCTTCGGCCGGCCCGCTACCGTCGCCGCGTCCCGTGCCGCCTGGTGGACCGCCTCGACGAGTGACTCGGTCCGGATCTTCTCCTTCCGGAGAGCGACCGACAAGCGACGCGCGGTCGCCTCTAGGTCCGTCAACCGCTGGTCTGCGAACTCTTCGAGGTCACCCACGGGTGAACCTCGGATGATGCTTCGACAACCACAGGTCCACGTTCGACGACGTGAACTTGATGTCCGGGTACTGCTCTTGTAGCCACCTACGGATCGTCGGACCGGAGTAACCCTTCGCGTACCCCTCGACGGCCTCTTGGCGATGCTCGTCGGAAATCCGGTCCATCACCCCAGGGAACCCGTTCTTCGCTTTGGGTTGCGCGGCGGCGAACTCGTCGAGGTCAGTCACGCGGTATCTCCCAGCTCGGCAATGATGTCGTCGCTCCGTTCGAGCGCCTCGAGGAACTCGTCCACGTCGAGTTCGGTGATCGGTGGCGCGTCAAACACGATCGTGTTCAGCATCACCTCGAACACCCGCGGGCCCATGAACGTCTCGGTCGCCTTGAGGCAGACCGGACAGGTGAACGCGTACGACTGTTCGTCCATCGTGATGCACAGGACGACTTGGTGGCGTAGCACCTTGACGCTCCCACACGTCGGACAGGAGACCTTCAGCCAGACGTTCCGTCTCACGCGCTCTCCTGACGTTTACGGCGCTCGTTCTCGCGATGGCAAGCGCGGCACGAACGGTGGCCCGCCTTGGTCCGGTACGTGTTCGCTTCCGAGAACTCGTGGCCGTTGACGCAATGCGTCTTGCGGGCGTTCTCCGCTGGGCCGCTGCGGCCACGACGCAGGTTCTCGGCTTGGGTGACGGGCTCAAGGTGATCGGGGTTGACGCATCCGGGTTGGCGGCACAGATGGTCGAGCTGAAGGCCCTCGGGGATCGGGCCAACCAGCAGCTCGTAGGCAAACCGGTGGGCACCGACCATCCGCTTCTCGGGGCCAGTACCAACGCTGAAACAGCCGTAACCCCCGCTGTGCTTGCCGCCCGTCCAGAGCCAGCACCCTCCAGGCGTGGGGCGGTCGACGTGTCGCCAGAACAGCTGCTCTTTGGTCGGGTTGATCGGTACATCGCCCGGAGACCCGTTGCGGGTCACGCGCTTGTAGTGCGGCAGGCAGTAGCCCTTGCCATAGTGGACGCGGTTGCATCCGGGCACGGAACAGGTACGATCGGCCATCTCGGCTCCTCCACAACAGGGGTCGGGCATGGCTCCCGGCTGTTTGCGCAGCGCGGGGGCCTCACTCATTGTACGACAGGGGTGCGACACCTACCGGGGAACGTCCGGTTCCCATATGACGGTATCGGGGCATCGCGCTATCCACGCGAGGCGGTCTGCCGCTGCGAACGGCACTGTGCCCCGCCACACAATGAGGTTCCCGCTACACGACTTCACGTTGGTCGGTGGTCCAAGCGTCCCGTGGTTCGGGACTTGACGCGCGATGAACACGTTGTTGTTCAGCACCAGGCTCGCGGAGTTCTCGTCCGTCTTCCAGAACGGCCCGGACCCCGGGCTCGAGCCCTTGTACGGGCCGGGGATCGGGAGGAGCTCCACCCAGTTCCGCTCGAACGTCACCACGTTCGCGGAGCCGTCCGTCGTGTTCTCGCCCGCGTCGGAGTACCCGACATAGGTGGTGAACGTCGAGTCCGTGACCGAGCCGGGACGGTGGCGGTCGTTCTCGACCGCGTCGTCGTGCATGTAGAGGGCCCGGACGCGCGACAGGTTCAGCGACCCGGCTTCGACGTGGTACCCGTCACCCAGGTTCACGACCGCGGTGTTCTTGATCTTCGCGTCGCCGCGGATGATCCAGCCGGCGGACCGGTGGAACTGGTCCCACGGGGCCTCCCAGGGGGTTGTCCCCCAGACGATCCCGCCGTCGACACAGTCTGAGTAAACGACATGGACGTACTTCGCGGGGGTGAATGTCAGTCCGGCGTCAGAGCACCCTGGAGGCGGCTGTGGCTGCGTTGTGGTCGTCGTGGGGGGTTCGGTCGTGGTGGTGGTCGGCGGGGCCGTAGAAGTCGTTGTAGGCGGAGCGGTTGTGGTGGTTGTCGACCCGCCTGTCCGAGTTGGGCTGGTTCCAGGGTCGAGTGACTGGCCCGTGGTCGTCTCGAACGACCAGTCGTAGTGATCCGAGTACAGGCTGAGCTTCAACGCGCCGTGGTGGGTGTCGTCGCAGTAGGCGTGACGCGCGTCCGACAGGCAGTCGTACAGGCCATTCCCGCCGGTACCGACAGTGAAGAACCTGATCCCGTTCCCCGACTGGGGCTTCATCCGCTCGTAGCAGTGGTTGTGGCCGGCGAGGAACAGGTCCGCGCCGGCCGCGTCGAGGTCCGCGACGATCGCACTCAGCGCGGAGTCGTCACCGTGGGAGTCGCACGCCGTGTACCGCGGGTGGTGCGTAATCGCGATGATGTGCTTGCCTGAAGCTTTAGCGGACGCCGCCAGCGAGCGGACCGCCAGTTCCTGGGCGCTATTGGCACTGTGGGAGACCTCCGTGTTGACCGTGATCACAACCCAGCCGTTGCCGATATCGACCATGCGCGGGATGCCGTCAGGGAAGTACGCGAAGAACGGAGCACCCGAGCTCGTGTGGTAGTCGTGGTTCCCCGGGGCGGGGACGATCTTGCTCTTGACCGGCCCGTACACCTGATCGAAGAACCCCGAGTAACCCGAGGCTTGGCCGTCCGGGTAGACGAGGTCACCGAGCAGCAGGTACCGGTCCGGATTCCAGCCCTTCATCAGATCCGCGACCGGCTTGATCTCGGAGACACCCGAGCCGAGGTCCCCCGTGGCCGCGACCGTGACTGGCGATTCGCCGCCTGCGGGCGCGACGCCTACAGACGCGAAAGCGCCGCCCGCTATGAGCAGGGCGGCGAGGACGATAGCGGCGCGTTTGGTCATGGCTGTTCCTCCAGCTAGGAGACAGAAAAAGGGGGAATGTGTGACTTGACAAACCCAAACAGGTGTGCGAGTATTTCGGCATGGAGTTTTCGCTTCCGAAGCTGATGGACCGGATCCCCGACGAGGCTGCTGCGTATGCCTTTCTGGAGGATCTGCGGTGGGGTGACCAGCCGGTCTGCCCTCACTGCGGCTCGATCGCTAAGCACTACTTCCTCAACCCGAAGGACGGGGACCGCAAGACCCGGACCGGTGCGGCCACTCAGCGCCGGGTCTGGAAGTGCAAGGACTGCCGGAAGCAGTTCACCGTCCTCGTCGGGACGATCTTCCAGGGCACGAAGATCCCGGTCCGTACCTGGATCTTCGTCATCTTCGAGATGTGCTCATCGAAGAACGGTGTCGCCGCCCGGGAGATCGAGCGGAAGTACGACCTCACCGCCAAGACCGCATGGTTCATGGCGCACCGGATCCGCGAGGCGATGAAGCGTGAGCCAATGGCCGGACTGATGAAGGGCCGGATCCTCGCGGACGAGTCGTGGGTCGGCGGCTCGGCGAAGAACCGGCACAAGGACGTGGGCAACGTCCCGGAGCTTCGGTTTCCGATCGTGAGCCTGCTCAACCGCGACACCGGCGAGGTCCGCACCCAGGTCGTCCCGAACGTCGACAGCAAGAACCTCCGGAAGATCCTGGACGAGAACGTCGACCGTGACGGCTCCGAGCTTCACACCGACGAGTTCCGGCCATACATCGCGCTCGGTCGGGAGTTCGACGCACACAAGACCGTGAACCACGGCGCGAAGCAGTACGTCAGCAAGGGCGCGACCACGAACCACGTCGAGGGCTACTTCGGCCAGTTGAAGCGGTCACTCGACGGCACCCACCACCGCGTGTCGCTGATGCACCTGGACCGGTACCTGGCCGAGTTCGACTACCGGTACACAACCCGGAAGCTGAGCGACTCCGCCCGCATGGTGAAGCTCATCGAGCAGACCGGAGGCCGGCGGCTCACCTATCGGCCACTCACCGAGGGCGCGTAACCTCCGCCGCCGTGGCAGACCCGATGAACGCACTCCACTACGGCGACAACCTCGACGTTCTCCGGCGTCACGTCAAGGACGAGTCCGTCGACCTGATCTACCTCGATCCGCCGTTCAACTCGAACCGCTCGTACAACGTGCTGTTCAAGACCAAGAGCGGCGACGATGCCCAAGCGCAGATCGAAGCGTTCGACGACACCTGGACGTGGTCACAACAGTCAGAAGCCGAGTACGAACATCTGACGCAGGGCGGCGCACCGCCGAAGGTCGCGGACGCCATCGAAGCGATGCGGAAGCTGCTCGGCGACAACGACGTGCTCGCCTATCTCGTGATGATGACCGCGCGCCTGGTGGAGCTGCATCGCGTGCTCAAGCCAACGGGCTCGCTCTATCTGCACTGCGACCCAACCGCGTCGCATTACCTCAAGGTGATGCTTGATGCGATTTTCGGGACTGAGAACTTCCGGAATGATGTCGTCTGGAAACGCAAAGCCGGACGCGGAGAGACCAACGCAGCAGCAATTCGATTCGGCGTGACCAACGACAATCTTCTCTTCTACGGGAAGACCCGCGCGGCCAGGTTCCGCCGCCAGTATCGCGAGAGCAACCCCGAGTACATCGCGTCGAAGTTCACACACGTCGACACGGACGGCCGTCGATACCGAAGAGACAACATCACGAGCCCTTCACCGCGCCCGAACCTCGTCTACGAGTACAAGGGCTACAACCCCCCGCCCAACGGGTGGGCCGTTTCTCGCGAGCGCATGGAGGAGATGGACGCCGCGGGCCGTCTGTACTTGCCCGCCGACAAGAGCCAACGAATCCAACGCAAGCGGTACCTGGACGAACTCGAGGGCGAGACGGTCGACTCGTTGTGGGACGACATTCCCCCGATCAACTCTCAGGCCCGGGAGCGACTTGGATACCCGACCCAGAAGCCCGTGGCCCTGCTCGCACGGATCATCGAAGCGTCGAGCGAACCCGGCGATGTTGTCCTAGACCCATTTTGCGGATGCGGAACGACGATCGACGCGGCGCAGCAGCTTGGGCGCCAATGGACGGGCATCGACATCAGCTACCTGTCAATCGCGCTCATTCAGGAACGGCTGAAGGACCGGTACGGCGATGACATCACCAAGACCTACGACGTAGTCGGCATCCCGCGCGACCTGGCCGGTGCGGAAGCCTTGTTCAAGGCCAACGCGTTCGACTTCGAGCGGTGGGCCGTCACCGCGGTCGGCGGACGCGCGAACGAGAAGCAGGTGGGCGACAAAGGATCGGACGGCGTGATCCGATTCCCGCTTGGCGGGAAGGCAGTCGGGCGGATCATCGTGTCCGTCAAGGGCGGCGCGACCGTGAATCCTGCGATGGTCCGAGAGCTTCGCGGCACCGTCGAGCGGGAGAAGGCCGAGATGGGTGTTCTCATCACGCTCACCGCGCCGACGAAGGGCATGGTGGACGAGGTCAACGCGTCCGGCCGCTACAGGTACGACGTGACAGGCACCGAGTATCCACGGTTGCAGATCATCACGATTCCCGACCTGCTCGGCGGGAAGCGGTTGGACTGCCCGTCGTTCTTCCCGGCCTACACCCAGGCGAAGCGCGTCATCGACCCGCTCGATCAGACGAGTCTGCCGATCTAAACGAAGTCGTAGAGCGCGTCGATGGAGTAGATGTGCGCCATCGATGGATCGGGCGAGCCGAGGAGATCGAAGGCGACGACGACTTCGCCGATCCACACTCCGGGAACCCAAAGTGTCGAGTCGATCTGGATGATGTGCGCGCTGCCGATCGTCGCCTCTGGGTCGGAGAGAAGATCCGCTGCGATCCACCGGCGCACTTCGCGGCGGACTAACGCCGGGGACTTCGTGCGGGCGTCCCAGTCCTGGAACACCTCCATCCCTTCCCTAGAGATCGAGATCACTTAGTCGAGCGGGAACCGCTCCAGGAACTCCGCGCGCGTCACGGCGTCGAGCGTGCCCGCGACAGCCGCAGCGCGAATCTCGATGACGGCGTCGCGCAGGTCTGGTCGCGCACTCGCGCGGAGCTGCATCGCTCGCACGCGGCGCTCTGCTGCGAAGTCGGGCGGAACGTCACTCGTCGTAGTCGTCGCCCTCGTTCTCAACAAGGGTCGAAATACATCCTGCGCTTTGGGAAACGGCGGCTCAATCGTCAACATCACCGTTGACCTCCTTCGGCATCGATCTTTCGGCGAAGCGCGTCCAGTTGTCCTGGAGCGCCTGAATCAACTGGGTGATGAACAACGGCGAAACCGAGACCCGTGCGACGACAACGCCCCGCTCCTCGGTCTCGCCCCATTCCATCCGCACGAAGTCGATCGTGAACTCGTGTGGCGAGTGGCCCACCGCCGCCCAGTTGGCGTAGACGCCCGCCATTTGTTCCGGTGGCAACAGGATCTGAACGGGTTTCTTCTCCTCCGGCTGCTGCCCCTCACTCATCGCCGCGGCCCTCGTCCTCGTCGGGCTCCGGCGGAGTCGCCAGCAGGATCCTCAGCGCCTCCTCCGGGTCTAACGGAGCGAGGCTGACCCGCTCGTCCCGCTCAGCAGGCGTCGGGTTGTGCGGAGTCACCCCGGAACGGGGTCGGGCGGCCATGTCGGTCAGTGTACGGGGGCGGCCCAGGCCCCGAAACGGGGCCGCTGAGACCAGATCGCACGGCTCATTCCCAGATCCTAGTGGGTTTGTCACGTCACACATTCCCGAAAAAGGGGTCCAGGGGGCGCGCGCTGCTGGGATCGCGCGCACCCCTGGACCGAGCTCCCCGGGGGAGCGATCTCTTACCGTTCGTCGGCGGGGGCGTAACGGAACGACACGAAGATGTTCCCGTAAGGAGACAGGGCGGTGAGTTCCGACATGAGGAACGGTGAACGGGTGCTCATCATCGGAGTGCCCGTCGTGACCGCGGTCGCGGCCGACCGGATGTTGGTCATCACACCCGACTCGGTCATCGCGTCCTGCCGGAGCTTGTATGCCCAGTCGATCCGGTTCGCGCCGGTCGACGCAGACGACTTGAACACGATCTGCGACGACCCGGCAGAGAACACGTAACCCGGCTGTGCCTGGGCCGACCCGGAGTAGGCGCTCGACCAGCACAACTCATGGTCGGCGAGGCATCCGGTCGATGAGCTGCCGATGTTGTGGGTGATCGTCGCGGTGTTGTTCGTGTCGCTCCCCGTTCCCGTCGCGAACCGCAACCGGTACGGGACCTGCAACTGGAACCATTCGTCGGGGTTTTCGACGCCTTGGATGTTGCCGGACACGAACCGGAACCCGCGGTCAGCGAGGATCGGAATGGCAGGGACGTTCTTGTTCGGGTCGGTGAACGACCAGTAGACCATCCCGGTGCCGATCACGACGGGGAGGGTCGGGTGGGGACGGTGCGCGGGGGTGGGAAGTCGGATCAACCAGAACGCTTCGGTGCCGCCGGTCTCGGCGCTGAAGTTCCCGAGGAGTGAGAGCTGGATCCAGCCGCGGATCATCCCGCCGTCACGGATCCACCGGCCCCGCTGTGTCTGCGGGTAAGTCGGGTCGAACGCCGGGTTGTCGCCCGGCGTGTCGTTCTGCCCGATGCCCCGGACGATGGGCCGGTAGAACTGCCAATCGTTGTACGACAGTCCGTCGAGCGTCCCGCGGTTCACCTGCGCGCCTCGTACTCGATCTGCCACGACACGACATGACCGGAGGCCCACACCCACGGCTTCAGGTGATTCACCAACAGTGAGAACCCGGTCGACGAGTTCGGTTCGGCGCGGCACTTCCACGCGAACGTCAGGCCGGTCGTCGCGGACGACGTACCGACGTTCACATCGAACGTCGTCGCGCCGATGTTCGACACGTACACCAGCTTCGGTGTCGTCGACGGATTGTTCGTACAGGTGATGTGAATGTCGTACGCGGCGGGCGTGACGCCGAGGTTGTGGGTGATCGTCGTCGACGTTGCCGACGTAGCGATCGACCCGGTCCCGTAGGAGATCAGATAACTGTTGAACAGTTGGAAGAAATAGTCCTCCATGCCCTGGTTGCCGCCGGGGAGGAGCGGGTCCATCAGCGTCGGGATCGCCTGCATGTTCAACTGCGGATCGGCGCTGGAGCCTTGCCAGAGCCAAGCGTTGCCGATCGGGAGGTCTGCACCACCCGAGGAACGGTTCGCCGGCACCGGGAGGCGGAGCCCCCAGACCGTCTCACCCGACCCGAACGACACGGTGCTGTCGAACTGGATCGCGCCCTGGTACATGACGCGGCCCTGACCCGACTGCCAGAACTGCCCATACCTGGGGCACGTCGACAGGTTCGGTTGGGTGATGCCAGTCCCAGCAGCGGAGAACCCGGCGATCTGCGGATCGAACTGCTTCCACAGGCCAGCGTCGAGCCCATCCGGCGTCCCGTAGTTCATTACAGGTTGCCGCCGTACGCGCTCGCACGAATCATCGACTGGTTCGTGCTCACGGTCTGCGAGAACCGGAGCGTCCACGAAGAGGAGGGGAGGACGAGGTTGGCGTACTGGCGGACCGCACGGAACGCGACCGCAGCCGTGCCCGACGTAACCGCGCTGACCAGCACCTGGTCGATCAACGACCAGTTCGACCCGTCATACACGAAGAGGTTGATGACCCCCGCTGCGGTCGTGCCGACACCCTGGAACACGACCTCGTTGATCTTCGTCCCCGACGACCCGCCCGTGAGAATGGTGGCGTAGTTCGTCGGCCCCGTGAGGGACGTGTCGAGCGTCGCGTGTGCGGTAGCCGACCCGAGAGCCGGTGTACTAGCGAATGCGGGTGAGGAAGCCATCAGCAGTCCTTATCGGAGGGTCTGTCGGGCGATGATGAGCACGGTCGGCGGGTCCGCCACCGTGGGAGTACCAGAAGTCCACGCAGAACCGTTCCCGACAATCGCGTTACCGTTCGTCGGAGTCAGCCCCGCAAGCGTCGTGAGGACCGCGTTGTATGCCTGCACATCCGTACCGGGTGTGAGGCCGAGGGTGGTACGCGCCGCGGCTTGGTTCGCGTCGTCGAGCAGCGTCCGGATAAACGACGTGAGCGTCGCGAGCGCAGCCGTCCCGCTGCCGGTGAAGTAGGGGACCGAATCCGCTGCCGAGGTGAGGCCGGCGATCGCGGCAAGTTCCGCGTCGTATGCCTGGACGTTCGTGCCGATCGCAAGACCGAGGTTTGTCCGCGCGGTCGCCGCGGTCACATCGGACAGGTTGTTCGCGACTTGGACGAACCCGGCCGAGCTCGTCCCGTCCAACGTGTCTGCGTCGAGGCCGGACCCGGCACCATCCACCGTCTTGATCGACGTCAACAGTTGGGTCGCGGTGATCGCGCCTGTGTTCCCATCAACCGACGTGACACCACCCGCCGACAATGTTTCGATCTTGTCGTACACGGCGTTCTTCGTTGGCGCGGTCAAGCTGCCGTTCCAGCTAGGACCATAAACTTCGTCATCCATCGTCAGCAGCGATCCCGGAATCGCTGGCAAGAATCCGGTCAGAGACTGCGCAATCAGTGAGTTGGTGGCGTCGCTGGCGGCTTTCAATGCGGCGTTGGTGATGGTCTGGCGGGCTGCCAATTGCAGCGCCGTGTAGGGAATGTTCGTCGCGTTGACCAGATCGACCGGGTTGACGATCGTGCCCGCCTCGAGGTTGGTCGCGTTTACCGCCAGATTGGTTCCGCTGAAACCGAGCCAGCTTAACCAGCCGAACGCCGTCTCGTTGGTCAACGCCCGACGGCTGAAGCGGCTCGTCTGAACCGGGCCGACCTGCTGCGTGCCCTCCGCCATCGCTGACATCGCCAGAGCGGTAATCAGAATTGAAGTCAGTAATTTTTTCATATCATTCATCATCTTTCAAGGCGTTGCCGCCGACATACTGCCAGCCCTCGCCA
>OFRM01000326.1_pt1 | contig 21118 bp, 22 predicted proteins | sample 1543101 | NCBI WGS metagenome assembly OFRM01 (sample SAMN07774223, study PRJEB24372) | wastewater metagenome | isolation source: Exp Tend VB 0WW | collected 2016-02
ATTATGGCATAGATTTGCCGGGCTCAAGAGCCGAAAGTCTACTCAACAGCACGGCCAACACCGAAACCACGGACGGATTCCCGGTTTTGACGGATACTCTTGGTGCGTTTGAAGTGTTGTCTTCACCTGAAACAAGTGAGCCGCTTGCCCCAGAGGGCACAATTGTTATTTATGGTGGGGGAAACTCAGCAGACGTCCTTATTGAGTACTTGGGCCGACAGTTCGAGAGTAATAACCCTGCGCTCGACGGTGTTGAGAAAGTGATTGTAGTAACGGGGGCTGGGTTGAGTGCCCGACCACGCTACGCGGCAATCAATGACCTCAAAGCACGTGGAGGCAAGAAGAACTTCCTGGAAATCGTAGATGCCCGTGTCGCGGATGTTGCGCTTGAGAGCGATGGTCGCGCTGTGTTGCTGGACGGCTCTGGCAAGCCAATCATGATTTCAAATGCAGATGGTTCAAGTGTACCTCTTCGTGGTGACCATGTGATTGCAGCCTCAGGCTTTAGGCCTGAGCTCGATGAGATATTTGCACCGCTACTCAGTGCAGGTGAGAGTTTGGACAGAAGACAAGGAACCCAGCGTATAAGTTTGCCGTCAAACCCGGGTTTTGGTATTGCCGATGAACTTACCGCTGACCCAGATGTCATATTTATTGGTACAGCCTCGCGGGCTGACTTCCTGAACCCTAACAAATTGGCTCAGTTGCCGCCAGCTGCCCGTACGGCACTTGTGAATAACGGCCCAGAAAACGCCGTCGCAATTGGATTCCGAACACCTGATTCGCGTGCTGCTGTACGCTTGAAGTTTGGTTCGCGTGAAGTTACAACGCGTACCGAGCTTCGTCTAATCGAAACAAAGAAAGCGCCGATTGATATAGAAAAAATTGCTCCGCGCGATGAGGTGATTGAAGTGCCGGTTGGTCCGCTGCCTCCAACCCGTCGTACGGTTGATGCCAACTCACAAACACTAACAGCGTTGCTGCTTGATGAGATTGTCGGTGTTGAGATTCAGAACCCCATTACAGACGATAACCGACAGATTGGCTATGGGTTTAGCATAACGCTCGGCCAGGCTGGCTTCTCGGTGATGGCCGCAGATGATAGTGACGTCCCCGCCGATCTGCTTACGGAGATATCTCGAGCAGTTTCTGAGCCATACTTCCAGGCATATGCACTGAAGGCGTTGCGAAGTCGACGGTCGTCTTCACGCCTCGACGTCCAGGTATCGTTCAGTAACGGTAAACTTCGTCTTAGAGATAAATCGGGTGAAAGAGGTGGCACACAGGACACTCGAACATATGTCGAGGCAGCATAGTACGAGTCGGTAGAGACAGACGCGGTCATACACTGTAAACTGTAGGTATGGATACCGAAAAACTGGCTTTGGAACTGCTCAAGGATATTAAGTCTGCGGAAGATTCTATTGATATCGAAAAGCTCGAGACTGAACTCGAGGGCTTAAACAAGCAGACCGCCGACCCAGAACTATGGGCGGATCAGGAGCGTGCGCAGCGGCTCAACAAGCAGCAGGCAGACCTGCATAGCAGGATTCATCTTTGGCGTACACTAGAGAAATCAGCGCAGGATATTGCTGAGCTGGCGGCGATGGGGGATGAGTCTATGGCCCAAGATCTTGCAGCGCAGCTCAAAGAAGTCCAGCAGCAGTATGATCAACAAAAGACAGAACTTCTTTTTGCGGGTGACTACGATAATCACGCGGCTATTGTGAGTATTCACGCGGGCGCTGGTGGTACGGATGCTCAGGATTGGGCGCAGATGTTAATGCGTATGTACCTGCGCTGGGCTGAAAAATCACACATGACGGTGACTATGATTGACGAATCATCAGGTGACGAGGCCGGGATTAAAAGTGCGACATTTGAGGTGGCCGGTACGTTTGCATATGGCAAATTGCAAGCAGAGCACGGCGTGCACCGTTTAGTTCGCCTCAGTCCATTTAATAGCGATAACTTACGCCAAACAAGCTTTGCCAAGGTAGAAGTAGTCCCCAAAATTGATAGCCCTGACCAGGTCCAGATAGACGAAAAAGACCTGAAGATAGACGTCTACCGCAGTGGTGGAAAAGGCGGTCAAAGTGTCAATACGACCGATAGTGCTGTACGGGTGACGCACCTGCCAACCAATATTGTAGTGGCTATTCAGAACGAGCGTTCACAGCTCCAAAACAAAGAGACAGCCATGACTATTCTCCGTTCTAAACTTGCTCAATTACAGCAAGAGCAACACCTTGAAAACGTCGCCCAACTGAAGGGCCCAAACGAACAGGCGGCCTGGGGTAATCAGATTCGTAGCTATGTGCTGCACCCATACAAACAAGTCAAAGATTTGCGAACACGACACGAATCGAGCGACCCAGATGCAGTGCTTGATGGAGAGCTCGATGCATTCATTGCTAGTTACCTCGAGAAACAGGCTGCCCAAAAGTAGACAAAAATATCTATTTATGCTATAATGCAAGGATAATGTCAGCACATGATGTCCAAACACTACCCCAGTTCGAGCCCGGTATAAGAGTATCGGAAGGCTTTTCAGAAATAGCTGAACAATTTGTCGACCAAGTCCTTGAGTATTTGACTACTCCAGACGGGGTAGGGCCTGTGGTCCCACGCATTGCTGTTACGCAACTAGAGGCGTATTCAGACTTAGAGGAAGCGGAACGAGATCACCTGATTACGAAGCTTGGTGAAGAGCTTGGGATTGCCATAGATACTGATCTTACCCACTTTGAAGTACGAAATAGAGGACGGGGCGCAACCATGGTTCGGCTTGATCCTTGGATGAAAGCCGCCTTGAATATGGATGACCCGGATACGCCCATCGAAGTTCGTGGTGTTCTGCGACGTGCTCGACTTAACTTTGAGGGGCTACCTGCGTTACTTTTGCACGAAATAGAAGTTCCTAACCGGGTGAGAACACCGCAAGGACTTCGCTCGCGCATGAATCGCCTCATCTATACAACACCCGAATAACAGAAAATTATAACGCTTGCGGCAGGTAGGGCAGTGTCTGGTATACTGTTTATGCATGATTTTGCTGGACAGGGTATCAAAAGTTTACAATCGCTCAAGCACCGCGCTAGAGCGTATTAGTTTGCACGTCGAGCCGAAGGAATTCGTTATTATTGTGGGCACGAGCGGTGCAGGTAAATCCACACTCCTCAAGCTCTTGACCCGCGAAGAGCGCCAAACTACAGGCAAGATTGTTGTCGGTGGCATTGATTATGACAAGCTCAAGGACAAAGATATCCCACTCCTGCGTCGCAAAATTGGCGTGGTGTTCCAGGACTTCAAGCTCTTGCAGAACAAAAATGTATTCGAAAACGTTGCATTTGCCCTGGAGATAGTCGGGTATGGTAACAAAGAGATAAAACACACCGTGCCTCGAGTACTCGATATCGTCGGGCTCAAGGGTAAAGAGAAGCGCATGCCCCGTGAACTCTCTGGTGGTGAACGCCAGCGCGTGGCCATTGCACGTGCAATCGTGCGCCAACCCAAGATATTGATTGCCGATGAGCCAACAGGCAACCTCGACCCAAAGCACGCATGGGATGTTATCCGTGTGCTCGAAAAGATTAATCGCTACGGTACCACAGTTCTGCTGACGACTCACAACCAAGAAATCGTCAACAAACTCAAGCGCCGTGTTATTACTATCAAGGACGGCAAAGTTGTGAGCGACCGCGCCAATGCAGAGTATAACCACAAGGCAACCAAGCAATGAACAGACGTATGATTACGTTTGGCCGCATGATTAAGGCCGGCATGCAGAACTTCATCCGAAACGCCACTCTGGCAATCGCGGCTATAGCTGTCATGGTTATTACGTTGAGCATCATCCTATTCTCGCTGATTGCAAACGCCACATTCAGCAATACTATCCAGCAGATTACGGACAAAATCGATATATCAGTTTATCTCAAAGACAGCATTACGACCGAGCAAAAAGATGATTTTGTCTCTGAGCTTGAGCGTATCCCGAATGTGAAATCGGTCAAATATCTATCAAAAGAAGACGCGCTCGCAGCCTATAAAAAACAGAATGAAAATAACCTTGACCTGTTGCTGGCAATATCCCAAACAGACAACCCACTCCCAGCAACCATTCAGATTAAGCCGCGAGATCCAAACAAAATCAGCGAAATCCAAGCGTTTTTGGACAAGCCAGAGTTCAAGGAGCTCCAGTCTGATAGCACGTCGTATTCTGGTGATCGCAAGACCGCACTTGATAACATAACCAGTGCCACGAAATTTATGCGCCAAGCAGGGCTTGTCGGTGTTGTGGTGTTCGCATTTGTCTCCATGCTCATCATATTTAACACAATCCGGATGGCAATATTTAACCGCCGTGATGAGCTACAGATTATGCGTTTGCTCGGAGCAAGTACAGGGTTTATCCGTGGGCCGTTTATTGTGGAGACTGTGTTATATGGTGTTGTGTCTGCCATCATATCCGTTGCGCTCTGTAATGTGCTGTTTAGTGTGTCTACTACAGCGTTTCAAGCGACAAACTTTGGGTTTCTTGATATTGCGTTTGCCAGCCAATACTTTGCACGCAATTTCTGGGCAATCTTATTCGCACAGCTCGGGGTAGGGGTGTTGATTGGTGCTGTTTCATCTTTGATTGCCACGCGGCGATACCTCGCGTTTCGATCCACAAAATAATGCTAGATTTCGGAATGTAGCGGTTGGCTTAAGGAGCTTTTAAGCGGGCTACGGTATGCTCTAAAAGTTAGCCGCGAGGGCTTGCAAAACAGGCATGGAGGGTGTATGATGCTTATGCTACAAGCAAATATAAAAACAATATGACAAAACTCATAAAACAACAGTCAAATTTTGTGTCAAAAAGCGCTAGAAACCTAACGCTTGCTTTGCTTATTGGGGTAATGATTTCGAGCTTTGCGCTGGAGCCGATTGCTCGTGCCGACCAATACGACGACCAAATTCGTCAGAAACAAGCAGAGAATGCTCAAAATCAATCATCTGCCGATCAGCTCCAGGCACAGGCCAACAGCTATCAAGATGCGGTTAATAAGTTCCAGGCCCAGATCAATACGCTCCAGGCCCAAATTCGTGAAAACCAGACAAAACGTGATGATTTAGCAAAACAGATTGATATAGCCCAAAAAGAGTTAGATAAGCAGAAAAATATCCTCGGTCAGAACATCAAAGCGATGTATGTCGAGGGCGATATCAGTACGCTCGAAATGCTGGCGTCGAGCAAGGACCTTAGTGAGTTTCTGGATAAGCAGCAGTACCGCGATAACGTCCAGCAAAAAGTCAAAACAGCCCTGGATAAGGTTAATGTCCTGAAGGATCAACTCCGTGAGCAAAAAACCCTCGTTGATAAGTTAATTGCAGACCAGACCAAGATTCAAAGTGAACTTGCCGCCAACCAAGCTAAACAAACCGAACTGCTCAATTATACTGAGGCACAGAAAAACGAGTTTACAGCCAAAATTAGTGCCAACAACAGCCAGATTTCTGCACTTCGTGCACAGCAGGCGGCTGCTTATGCGGCATATACAAGCAGCAATGCAGGGTATGGCATTGGTGAAGCCGGTAACGGTGGGTATCCATCGGTCTGGGCTAATGCTCCCCAAGATAGCATGCTTGATGACTGGGGCATGTATAACAGGGAATGTGTCAGTTATGTTGCCTGGAAAGTAGCCTCAACTGGTAGATTTGTCCCAAGATACGCGCTTGGCAACGCTGCAGACTGGGCAGCAAACGCAGGTCGTTATGGTATAGGTCACGCCGATGGAGCACCACGAGTTGGTTCGGCTGTTATGTGGGATTCATGGGATGGCCTCGGCTCGCTCGGCCACGTCGCATATGTTGAGACAGTGAATGGCGACAACTCTATAGAAGTCAGCCAATACAATATGATTCACGGTCAATTTAGTCGCATGCATGTCTCCGCGGCTGAGGTGTCACGACTTACGTTTATCTATTTCTAGAAAGTAACCAGAAACGCAGGGATGTGTGCCATAATGGTGGGGATATTTAGTGTCTTTTGGAGGGGTAATTGAACAACAACAAACCATTGGGTAAGGGTTCGCTGGCAATACTAAAGTTTGGCGTTTTGTTAATCGTGTTTGTCGCGGGTATAGGGGTTGGCAACGGTAGATTGCAGCTTGGCGGCCTTTCTAGATTAATACAACAAAAAACAGGCCAGCCCACATCCATACAGCGTACTGCGCCACAGAACCTAGATTTCAGCTCCGTGGAAAACGTTTATGATGAACTTCGCCAAAACTTTGATGGCCAGTTGGATGAACAGAAACTCCTGGACGGCCTCAAGTCTGGTCTTGCTTCTGCCGCAGGTGATCCGTACACAGAATTTATGAACACTGCAGAAGCCAAAGACTTCAACAATCAGCTGGACGGAACATTCAGCGGTATTGGCGCCGAGCTGAGCAAGAACGCGGAAGGTAACATCATTATAGTATCGCCCATCAGCGGCTTCCCAGCAGAAAAAGCCGGCCTGCGACCGAAGGACGTTATCGCTGAGATAGACGGTGTTAGTACTCAGGGGATGAACGTCAGTGATGCGGTTAGCAAGATTCACGGGCAGGTTGGGACAACCGTCAAGCTCAAAATTGTGCGCAACCAGAGCGAGGTGCTCGACCTTGAGATCATGCGTGAGCAAATAACTATACCGAGCGTCGAGAGCAAGACGCTAAATGGCACTATTGGCTACATCAAAATAAGTCGATTTGGTGATGACACCACGGCGCTCACGACGGACGCTGCCAATAAACTGAAGGCAGCCGGAGTTACGAGTATCATCCTAGACCTGCGTGGCAACCCTGGTGGACTGGTGAACTCTGCCGTGGATGTCTCGTCACTGTGGTTGGACCAGGGCAAGACGGTGCTGGAAGAGAAGCGCGACGAAAAGGTAGTCAAGACGTACCGTGCGACGGGTAAAAATCCTCTCAAGGGTATGCCTACAACGGTGTTGATAGATGGTGGCAGCGCAAGTGCTAGTGAGATTGTGGCGGGCGCACTTCGTGATAATGGTGCGGCGAAACTTTTGGGTGAAAAGAGCTTTGGCAAAGGAAGCGTGCAGCGTGTGATTGATTTGGGTGATGGCAGCGTACTTAAGGTGACGATTGGCCGTTGGTTCACGCCAGGTGGAATCAACATCAATAAAGAGGGTCTCCACCCTGACAAAGAGGTCGTGCGCAGCGATGATGATATCAAAAATCAGCGTGACCCACAGCTCGAAGCAGCCAAAACTAACCAGTAATTATGAGATGGCAAGATATTGTTATTGCGATATGCCAGTTGTGTTTTTTGCCGGCTATGCTGCCAACTATATTAGGTAAGGACAAGCCACCTCTTGTCACGAGTGCCCTTAATACAATAATTGTACTTATTGTCGTGGGCTGTTTCTTGACGCTTCATCTTTGGTTCGCAGCAGCAACAGGGTTTACCACTGGTATGGTATGGTTCGTCCTGGCGGTCCAAAAATACAAAATGAGCCGCTAGACCCTTGCGCAGGACAGACGCTTACGCTAGTATATAACGAAGTAAGGGAGAGGTAGGTCTGTACGCTATGGCAACAAAAAGCCAGACGAAGTTTATATTTGTAACAGGTGGTGTGCTTTCCGGACTCGGCAAGGGCATTACGGCCGCCTCTATCGGTAATCTCCTCAAGGCCCGCGGCTTGCGCGTCAACCTCCAGAAATGCGATCCATATCTCAATGTGGACGCAGGGCTTCTTAACCCCCGTGAGCACGGCGAATGTTTCGTAACCAAAGATGGTGCTGAGACGGATCTCGACCTTGGTCACTACGAACGATTTATTGATCAAGAACTCACCCAATCAAGTAGCCTCATGAGCGGCCGCGTGTTGTTGAAGCTTATCCAAGATGAGCGAGCAGGCAAGTACGATGGTGATGATGTGCAGATTATCCCGCATCTGACAGGTGCCATCCAGCAGAATATCCTAGAAACTGGTCAAGATTTTGATGTGCACATCGTAGAAATTGGTGGTACGGTGGGTGATTATGAAAGCTTGAGCTTCATTGAGGCGATTCGTGAATTTGGCGTCAAGGTTGGCCGTGAAAACTGCGCTTACGTCCATGTCGTGTACATGCCATATCTTGGTGCAAGCCACGAATTCAAGACAAAACCCGCCCAGAACTCAGTGCGGGACCTCCGTGGTTTGGGTATTTCCCCAGACATCTTGGTTGTGCGTAGTGAGGCTGAGGCTCCTGATAGTGTCAAAACCAAACTTAGTCTGTTTGGTGGCGTTGCGCCCGAAGCAATTGCACTATTACCCAATGCACGTACAATCTACGAAGTGCCTCTGACACTCGAGGATACGGGGATAGCTGACGTTATAGCCGATAAGCTAGGTATCAAGGTCAAAAAGCCCAATCTCAAAGCTTGGAGAGAAGTCGTTGAACGTGCAACAACTGATCATAAAAAGACCGTCAAAGTCGCCGTTGTTGCCAAATACATGGATAACCAAGACACCTACATGTCAGTGTTCGAAGCGCTTCGTAGCGCTGCATGGTGGAACGATGCCGATGTTGATATCGATTGGGTAGAAGCCGAGAAGTTAGAGAAAAGCGGTAATGCTACAGAAATCCTCAAGAAATACGATGGCGTGTTGGTCCCGGGCGGGTTTGGTACTCGCGGGTTGGAAGGTAAGATTGCTGCAGCACAATACGCGCTGATATCGGAGACGCCATACCTTGGCTTGTGTCTTGGTTTGCAAATGGCAGTCATTGCTGCAGCCCGGAATGCGGGGATAGCTGGTGCAACGACATTTGAGCTCGACGCTGACGCTAAAGACTTGATTATCAACACGATGTCTGACCAAAAAGAACTCCTCAACACAGGAGGAACCATGCGTTTGGGTGATTATGACTGTACGCTTGAAAAGGGAACCCTGGCTGCAAAAGTGTACGGCACAACTGCTATCACGGAGCGTCACCGACATCGTGGCGAGTGTAACCCATTGTATAGAGACAAATACGCAAGCTGGCGCATCAAGGCCAGTGGCATCAACCCAGATAATGGGCTTGTAGAAGTCATCGAAGGTACCAACCACCCATTCTTCTTGGCAAGCCAATTCCATCCAGAGTTCAAATCTCGTCCAAATCGTGCGCACCCAATGTTTGACGGCTTTATCAAGGCTTGCCTGAAGGGCTAAAAACAGGTACCATAAGCATAATCATGGATAACCAAAAACAATCTGACCCAACCAGCAACAAACCCAAAAAAATCCTTATTGTTGAGGATGATGATTCGCTTGCAAATGTGTATACAACTCGTCTACAGGCCGAAGGATTCGATACCAAACGAGTACCAAATGGCGAAGACGCCCTAGCGACCGCCGTGTCCTATAGTCCTGACCTTGTGCTGCTCGATGTCATGATGCCAAAAGTCAGCGGCTTTGATGTGCTGGATATCTTGCGTCATACGCCCGAAACTGTCAATATCAAGGTCATCATGCTGACCGCACTGAGCCAGGATGCTGACCGTGACCGTGCAAAATCCATGGGCGCAGATGACTATCTGGTAAAATCTCAAGTTGTTATCGCCGACGTTGTTGACAAGATTCGCGAACATCTCAATATCAACTAGTCTTACCCGAATCACATAGTTGACTTTTTATACAGCTTATGCTAGTATTAGTATGTTAAAGGAAAAACAAACATGCCACTATTCGAACGCCGCAGAAACAAAAATCAAGAACCAGGTGCACCAAGCGTGCCCAAAGCCATAGGGGCTTCTGCTATGCGTGGTAACGTTGTGGTTACGGCTAATGAAGCGGCTGCAGTGTCGAAAGATACTGTTGTGGCACTTGCTGCTGGGCTAAAGGCGCGCAAAGATAGTAGAGCTAGTCTTGCTGGGAGAAATATTGAGGGTCAGCCAAAACAAACTAAACCCCGAAAGGCTGAGCTCCAAACGCCACAATCGTATACGTTTGCGGAGCGCACAATGACCTCTCCTCGAATGAAAGAGCAGATTAGTCAGCTGATTTTTGTTGGAGATTCTGTCCTTGCAGTAACAAGTATTATTGATGATGAGGGCAAGAAACGAGAGTCAGCACTTAGCCTGCTGCCAATCGGTAGACAATCAGAGTCGGAGGCTGGAACTGCGTTATCAAGCCGTACGTTGCTCAGAATGGACCCTGAGGTTGCCCTGAAGCCTCGCCAAGAAGGTGGTGCGATTGTGGCCTGGGAAGAAGCCACAATCGGCAAGAGTGATATTACAAATGCGTATGGCATCGAAGACGATGCTGTCTCTGGCACCCACCTTAAAGTAATGATCAGTGCTCGTAACGACGGCGGCGTATCTGTAACCGATGTTGGATCACTCAACGGTGTCGAGGTATTGGACATGAACTATCTGATGGGCCAACCACAAGACTCTGAAATTACGGCAAGAGCTATGGGTATTGCGGACTTTCTGCAAGAGCACCCCGTTACATGGTCGCGTGAGTATGCAGACATGCAAGTAGTCCAACCTCACTAAATCCATATAACCCACAAACTTTAGATAATAATGGGTTGAAATAGGACCGGGGTTGTGGGAATATGGAGGTATAAGCATTAACACAAAAAGGAACAAACGATATGTCACCAGCACCTACGTCCGTATTAGAACGACCTCAAACTGACGGCGCAACTGAAGTTGTTGAGCCGATAGCAGAAGCCGGCAAGGCAAGTGATGTTGTGAGTGCTCCTGTGGCTGTCATGGTGGCTACTGAAGTGAGGGTTGTACCGTTTGTCCCTGAGCATTTGCGCCCGCGAATGGGTGGTAGTCATGCGGACATCTCAGGCGGGCCAGCTGCTCGTCCGGTCGAGGAAATGCACCAGATTGCTAGCTAGTTAATTTCTTGAAATAAAAAGACCCCCGCGTACACGGAGGTCTTTTTATTTAGGAGATGGCTAACTATTCTACGGTAACTTCGGTGCGAGGCACTGTTTTGCCGGTGAAAAGACGGAAGCGGCGAGTGTTGAATTTTACAATACCGTCTTTAGCTGCGTGAATGGTAAAGTTGCGGCTGACAAATGTGCCATCGCCACCACGCTTGGTTAGGCCTGTCTGGCGGACGATGACTTGGCCAGTTTTGACCTTCGCACCACCAAATAGTTTGACACCAAGTCTTTGGCCCGGGCTGTCCCGGTTGTTTTTACTAGTTCCACCTGCTTTGACGTGTGACACTTTGTGATCCTACTTTCTTGCTAATACTACTAGTTCACGCCCGACTATTTGGTTTTCTCTGTGATAGATCAACTGATCGGTCCCGGCGTGCACAAATTCCATACGAGTATACCCCAGTTCGGGTAATATTTCAAGCACTTTCAGGCGTTTGAACCCGTGGGGTGTATTCCAGGCGGGGACAGCGATGCAGATGCGTTGGCCGGGCGTGGTTTGTGCGGCTACATTCTGAAGAAATCGTTTGTGGATGAGGTCGACGTCTTGCATGACTTTTTGTAATACATCAGGGGCGGGGAGGGCACTGAATGGTCTGCCAAGGTAGGTTTCACCAGCAATGACAGTAAATGGTGCCCAGCTGGCGGCGGTAGCATCGCCAACGTCGCAGCGCCAATGTGGTGCGTTGAGTTCCCATTTGTCGGTGAGCCACTCGAGGTTGGTCTTGGAGTAATCAATCATGCGCGGTTCAAGGTCGGTGCCATAGGCTGCGTAGCCCATCAGTAAGGCCTCTTGGAGCACCACTCCAGTGCCACAGAAAGGGTCGAGGACGATATTGGACTGGTCCGTGGCCAATGCTCCTGTGGCGAGATTGACGATGGTTTGGGCGAGTTTGGGTGGCAACATGCCGACACGTGCGTCGCGCTTGGGGCGACCGCGGTCACGAAGTGTGTATGCATCGATATCTTGTACGTTGGTTGTCTGCGCTACGATGGTGCTGTTACCGCTCCGGACGAATACGAGCTCCCAGGCGCGTTCACTGGTGAGCTGGTTGTGCAACACTTGTGCACTGTTGAGGGCAAGTTCTGGGTTGGGGACGAGCCGGACGGGTCGACCCGACTGTTTAATGGCCTTTTTGACGCTCAGACCAGTGGCCAGGAGTCGCTTGGGGTCGATACTGAGACCATAGACGCTAAAACCGATAGTTAGCTTGCCTTCCGGGAGCATCGCAGCGTGTTTGGGTGATTCGGCGAGCAGAAACCGCTGGATACCGCTCCAGTTAGTGCTTTCGATGATAGTTAGGACGCGGCATAGCTTGATGGTGCCACCCAGGCGGTTGAAGTCGATATCTTGCGCGGATACGTCTACGGTTACGGCTTCTGGGCCAACCTGCGCCAGCACACCAGCGCCATATAGGCTTTCGAGTTCGGCTATACCGAGTGCGGGCTGGCGCCCCAAAATACAGAGTGATTGCATGCGGCTAGTATACGATGAATAGGGGTGAAATGCTATTAGTCTGGCGAGGCGAACCCATGTATTGCCAGAGAGCCACCACGTTCCCAAAGCCGGTTCATTGGGTTGTACTGAACATGTTTCATGAGCGGGTTTTTGGTTATGGCACTTGCCGAGAAATATATGTCCTCAGAGTGGCCAACAATGTCTTGCAACTGGAGCAATTGGCCCCGTGTTGGAAGGGTATCGTGAATTGCGTGTTCGTCTTCTGAGCGCGGATCCCACATGGCCTGCATATTGCCACCGTATCCAGCAACTGCAGCAGCAGTGATGACTGCTTCGGGAGAGCCACCAGATGAGTAGAGCATGTCGACGCCCGTTTTCTGGAAGAGCGTTTGAAGTGCAGGTAGGACATCGCCGCTATCAAGGGCTATCAGCACTTCTGGGCCGATGGAACGCGCTGCCTCCATGATTTCGCCGTTACGGTCCTCTCGGTCAAGTACTGCTACTCGAAGATCTTCTGGTGCTTTGCGAAGCGCGGCTGCTGTCGCATGCATGTTTTCGATGGGGTCGTTCAAAAGATTGATGTATCCGCCAATGGCCATTTTTGTCGCTGCTCGTGGCCCGACAACGAGCTTATTCATATATCTGAGGTCTGCCCAAACAGGGAAGCTACCGTATGGCGCAAGCGCAGCGATTACCATACCGCCGGGTCGACCGGATGCTGTTTTGGATGTGGCCTCAACGGGGTCAACGGCTAGGTCATATATTTGATCGCCGTTGCCAAATACCTCGCCATGCGGCAGATGCGGTGCGCTGTCTTTTACGCCTTCGCCGATTGCTACATGAACGCGTATTAAGTCACTTTTTGAGAAGCTGCGTACTAGGGAATCGACTGCCGCCTGGTCGGCTTCTTCTTTTTTTCCTTTGCCAATCCACGGCCCGACGGCAATGGCTGCTAACTCGGTCGCCATCTGAAGCTCGTGGAGCACTTCTGCGGGGGCTGCAACTCTTTCTTGGGTTTGTGCGGACATACGACTCCTTGTTTAGGTGGAAGGTGAGTATATGATAGTTAACTGAAATGATGCTTGCTTGATTTGTTTATGATAAAATAATGACGAGTTATAGATTATGCCATACCCAGACCATATGTTTTCTGACATGTTTTGCGCCGAGGTGACTGCTCGCTGTAAGGACGCGATTGATTCACGTACGTCATTCAACCTTGTGGCGATGAGTGGGGTTGGTGCCACGTTTTTTGTGAAGTATATGCAGCGGCGCATAACTGCGGACTTTGTGTATATCAACGCCTACGAGATGCATGATTTTACCAAACAAGCACTCTACGATCGACTGGCAGCTAAGCTAGAAATTGATTTCGACGAGGGGCAGACTGTCCAACTGCACGATATTGCTGAGGCGCTTAAAGTTCGTGCACGAAGCTCTGAGACGATTGTGCTGTTGTTCCACCGATTCGACAGACTTCATTCGGCTATTGATCAGAATTTTTATGATAATTTGCGGGTTTTGGGGGATGTTGATCGGAGCAAAATCGTGATGGTATTCGTGACTTCGGAACCTTTGCCTGAGTTGGTTCGGGAGCAGGCTAGTGCGGCATTGGCGCTCGTACCTCATACAATCTATTTCCCTGGCTACAGCGAGCGTGATTTGCGTGAAATAATGGAAGCAACAACGATGGTACGGATTGACGATCAGGCACTGGGGCTGGCTGGTGGCAATCATCTGCTTCTTCAGGTGCTGTTGGGGTGTCAAAGCTTGGATAATCCGCTATCCGACCCTATGGTCGAGCTGCTCATTAAGGATATGTACCTGGGTCTTGATTCACGCCGGCGCCGGATGGTTGAGTCTGTGCTTCAGGCCAATAAGACACCAGTTGATGATGCGTTTTTGCTGGGAACGGGATTTGTCCGTGAACAGGACGGAGTGCAAGAGTTGTTTTCGCCAGTCATGACAGAGTATGTGTCACGGTTGAGCAAGGGGCATTTGCCGGCCAAAGAACGGAAGCTGTTTGAATTTCTTAAGCGCCACAGTGGAGAAGTGGTGTTGAAGCAAGACATATTTGATCATGTGTGGAGTGAGGATAATGGGATTGCTACTGACTGGTCTCTGAATGCGTTGGTGTATCGATTACGTAAACATAGCGCGTTTGATAAGCAACGCTATGATATTGAGTCACGTAAAAAAGAAGGCTATGTATTGATTGATCATCTGGCTGACTAGTGATTGGGGTATAATAGGAAGTCGATGACAGAAAAACTGAGTACAAAACGCTGGAAAATGGTCCTAACGGGGGTGACCTTGCTGGCATTGGTGGGTTTGGCCTATGCGGTGAGACACCAGCTTGCCGATACGGTCAGTAACCTGCAGCGGGTAAATGCTGCGGTACTACTGCTTATTATTCCGCTCCAGGTTTTGAACTACCACGCACAAACAAAGTTGTACCAAACAACATTTTGGCTGCTGGGCGATAGACTGCGCTACAGATCACTGTATCGGCTATCGTTGGAACTCAACTTCGTGAATAACATCTTCCCAAGCGCGAGCGTATCGGGCTTTTCCTATTTTGGTGTGCGGCTCAAGAGTGGGGCAAATATATCTGGGGCCAAGGCGACGCTTGTGCAACTCATGAAATTCATTATGATGTTTGTGTCGTTCCAGATACTGCTTGCAGTGGGTCTATTGATGCTCGCAGTAGAAGGACAGGCAAACGGTGTGGTTATTCTGGTGGCAAGCTCACTGATGACGTTGCTGGTAGTTACGACATTTGGCTTGGCATATGTGATTGGCAGTAAACGACGCATCAACGCATTCTTTACGACGGTTACGAAGTGGCTGAACAGGGCGATACAAGTTGTTCGGCCAAAACACCCCGAGACAATAAACATTGAGCGCGTTCAGACGGTATTCACTGACTTGCACCATAACTATATGACGCTCCGTAAGGATGTACGTGCGTTGGGTACCCCGCTTATGTATTCGTTGCTCGCAAACATAACTGAAATAACTAGTATTTATGTCGTATACGTGGCGTTTGGAAATTGGATTAACCCCGGTGCCGTTATTATTGCCTATGCGATTGCTAACTTTGCAGGGTTTGTTTCGGTTTTGCCCGGAGGTGTTGGTATATACGAGGCGTTGATGACTGCCGTCTTGGCTGCTGCCGGTGTGCCGGCAGGTCTAAGCTTGCCCGTGACTGTTATGTATCGGGTGCTAAACATGGCAGTGCAGCTGCCTCCTGGCGGTATCCTATATCACCGTGCACTTCATGCGAAGACCGCGCAAGATGAATAACGAAATTGCGTTTACTCCTTCTGATTTTGTAGCAGTACTGAACCAAACACTTGAGTACGCGTACCCATCTGTTGTGATAGTAGGGGAGCTTGCAAACTTTCGGGTGAGCAAGGGGCGCTGGGTATATTTTGACCTCAAGGACGAGACTGCGAGTGTCAAGTTTTTCGGCACGGTCTATTCATTGCCTGGCCCGCTCGAAGAGGGAATGGTGGTACGTGTGATTGGCCAACCCCGGCTGAGCGCTCAGTATGGGTTTAGTATCACGTTCCAATCTATTACACCGGTTGGTGCGGGCGCACTGAAGCGTGCCGCTGATTTGCTCAAACTCAAACTTACCGCCGAGGGTTTGTTTGACGAATCTCGCAAGCGTCCCATACCGTATCCGCCACAGAGAATCGGGCTTATTACATCAGCGCAGTCTGCGGCGTATCAGGATTTTATTAAGATTTTGAACGCACGCTGGCAAGGCGTGCAGATTTTACTTGCTGACGTGCAAGTTCAAGGTGATGCTGCCCCTGCTCAGATTGTTGAAGCGATTGAGGTGATGAATCAACAGGATATCGAAGTGCTGGTGCTCACGCGTGGGGGCGGTAGTGCTGATGACCTTGCGGCGTTTAGTACGGAGCAGGTGACTCGCGCAGTGGCGGGCAGCCGTATCCCAACCTTGGTGGCGATTGGGCACGAAGTAGATACCAGTTTAGCGGAACTAGCTGCAGATAGACGAGCGAGCACACCAAGCAACGCCGCGGAGCTACTGACTCCTGATCGGATGGCAGTTCAGGCTGATCTTATGCGCCAAGCGGAACAGCTCGATGCACGACTGCAACGCACACTGTCTGCTTGCTCTGATTACATAACGACGAATCACATGGATATGACCCGTAGTGTTGGCCTAGTTATTGAGCGAGCTCGTACTGAAATTGCATCTGCCAAGACCTTGCTCGAGGTATTGAGCCCAAGTGTTGCGCTGCGAAGGGGTTATGCTGTTGTTCGATCAGGAGCAAAACTAGTGCGTTCTACGCGCGATGTGAGCAGCGGTGAGCTTGTCTCAATAGCACTTGCTGACGGAACGATTCAGGCTGAGGTACAATAAGAAGGATGAAACAAACGAAGCAGACTACCTATGCAGAACTCAAGGAAGAACTTGACGATGTATTGGCGCAACTTCAGTCGGATGACCTCGATATCGATAATGCAGTAACTTTGTATGCGCGCGGGGCGGAGTTAGTAAAGCAGCTAGAGGTCTACTTGAACGAGTCACAAAACGCCATAACTAAGATTAAGGCTGATTTTACGAAAGCACCAAAGGAGTAGTATGGCGCATATCCTATGGGTTGTTATAACAGTTATTGTGCTTCTATTTGGGTTTGTGGTGGCTTTTGGTGCACCGTATTTGCCTACGCTGGAGCCGCGCACGAAAGATGCACTTGATTTGTTAGGGCTGAAGAGTGGGCAAACCCTTCTGGAGCTGGGCTGTGGTGATGGTAGGGTACTGCTCGCTGCAGCGCGCCGGGGGATTAAGGGTGTTGGATATGAACTGAATCCGCTGCTTGTGATTTGTGCCAAGATTGTGACATGGCGCCATCGCAAGCTCGTGACGATACGATGGGCGAATTATTGGAGGATAAGCATTCCTCCCGCGGACGGTATATACGTATTCTTACTCGATCGGTATATGGAGCGGTTGAACACAAAAATTATGCAAGAACAACAGGGGTCAGTTAGACTTGTGAGCTTTGCATTTGCTATTCCTTCCCGAAAACCAACCCAAGAAAAAAACGGATTATTTGCATACGATTATTCGCACGAAAAATCAGACAAGACAAAACCATTGAAAAATAGCTAAACCTCAGTTACCATGAGCGGTATGCAGCCAGATCAAAATCAGCAGGGACAGCCAACAGCTGGGCAGGGCGCGGGTCAGCAATTTTTCCCACCGTATCAAGCCCCAGCAGGTGAGCCACAACCATATATGGGAGCACCCGTTCCATCGCTCCCGAATCCACAGCAACAAGCACCCCCGTATCAGGTGCCCCCTGTTGTTTCGCACACTGCTTCAAGTAAGGCCTCGAAGCTGCCGCTTATATTGATTGTCTTCTTTGTGCTGTTGTCTTTGGGCGCGAGTGGCTTTGCGGGATGGGCGTACACCCAGATGCTTGATTACAAGAATAATTCAGACAAAAAATCAGCCGCCGCCGCCGAAGTAGCGGTCAAGGCTGAGTCTGACCGCAAGGATAGCGAGTTTATTGATAAAGAAAAACAACCATACAAAACGTACACAAGCCCCACCGCGAGCGGTTCGGTTAAGATAAATTATCCGAAGACATGGAGTGGCTACGTTGCCGAGGATGTACAAGCAAACCCCGTTGATGGATACTGGCACCCAGATATCGTTCCAGGCCTGCAAAGCAAGACTTCGTACGCCTTGCGACTCCAGGTGAGTAGCAGAGTGTATGTGGAAGAGGTACGTATGCTGGACTCTTTGGTCAAAGCCGGTACGGTAAAAGTCTCGCCATATGTGCCAAAGAACGTCACTGGTGTTACTGGTGTCCGTGTCGAGGGAGAGCTTGAGCAGGGCAAAAAGGGTGTAATGATTATTTTGCCTCTTCGAGACAAGACGATTAAGCTCATCACCGAGTCACAGGATTTTGTAAGTGATTTTGACAATATTGTGCTGGCAAATCTGACATTTGTCCCGTAGAAAATACCAGTCAACCATAACGATTTTGTATACAAAATTTATTATTATGGTGTGGTAAATCATGTGAGCTCGGTCTATACTAGCCTTTGTAGAAGAGGGTAACAGTGGAGACTTCACAACAGGCTGATCGATTGCTTATCGCACTAGCAGAGCAACTCAAAACACCGTTGGTACAGATTGCGCAACTCAGTGAGCTTGCTGCGGTCGATTCAAGTGCCTCAATATCCATTATCACCAAACAAGCTTTGCGTGCAGTTGATGCATTTCTTTTGGCTGAGGCACAGACGGTACTTGAGCTTGAGCCAGTTTCCGTAGGGGCTGTGCTCTATGATGTTGCGCACGAGTTATCGCCACTGGCGAGAGAATATGGGGTGGAGCTTGAGATTGATGCGCGTGGACGCACGGTACCGATTATGGCTCACCAGGGTAATCTGCAGACACTTGTATCACTGCTGGGCAGTACGTTAATCCAATCTGTTGGTGATACGTCGTCGGAACCGCAGCGAGTAGTACTCGGGTGCCATACAACCAAAGGAGGTATTGTTGTTGGAGCATTTGGGTCTGCTAACGAAACTGCTGGTGCGAGTCTGGGTGTCGCCCGCAAGTTATATGGTCGTGCTTCACAAACGTCAGCCGATACTACGGCGACAGCCTCAGTAATGCTTGCAGATAAGCTGGCAGTTCAACTCCAGTCGGTACTGAAGGTGTATCGACATAGTTCGCTGCAGGGCATGGGAGCGTTGTTCGCGCATAGCAAGCAATTGCGGCTATTATCATGAAGATACTGCTCGTTGAACCTGACGCTGTGATGTCACGTGCTATCCAGCGAGTACTCGTAGCAGCTGGGCATACGGTGCAGTGGCGTCGGTCAGCGCAAACGGGGCTGGATGGTCTTGACCATGAGCGCCCTGATGTTATTGTGCTAGAAACACAACTTGGCCTACATAACGGCATAGAATTTTTGTATGAGATGAGGTCTTATCCAGAATGGCATGCTATCCCAGTTGTGATCCATAGTATGAGTCACAGGGTTACCGCGCCAGAGCTACGTAGGGCTTTCCAGGGGCTGAATGTGCACTCGGTGCTGTATAAGCCGCGTACCAGCCTTGTGGCACTATGCCGTGCAATCACGGCTGCTAATCTGCAACTAACATGAACCAGATAACAACTGTTGGGATTGTACTGTCACGCACTAATTATGGCGAGGCAGACAGAATCGTCACCATGCTCACTCCAGAGCATGGCAAGGTGCGGTTTATCGCCAAGGGAGTGCGTCGGCTAAAGTCAAAGTTAGCTGGTGGCGTGGAACTATTCTGTGTGAGCAATGTGAACTTTATCAAAGGCCGCACTGACCTATCAACACTTACGTCGAGCCGGATGGACAGACAGTTTCAAAATATCAGTAAAGATATCGATAGGACGATGTATGGGTACGAAGTGCTTAAGTGCATCGCGACGATTACCGAAGACGAAGCTGGCCTGGATTATTACAATTTGCTTGAAGCTACGCTGTCCGTGCTTGATGATTCTACTGTTCCGCTTGCAGTTGCGAGTACGTGGTTTGATCTGAGTATACTTAATCTCACAGGGCATCAACCCAACCTTCATACGGATGCAGAAGGGAATAAACTCACGGCAGACCAAACCTATGTGTTTAGCTATGATGATATGAGTTTCGCCCCCAGCCCAGCAGGTACTGATGATGCCCAGTTGATAAAATTCCTTCGACTTGCGGTTGCCGTTGACGATCCACGACTGCTTTGCAGAGTCTCTGGCATAGATAGCGTGCTGCCGCAGGCCAAAAACCTCGCCAACACTATGCGAAAACACACCCTCAGGGTATAATCACCCTGTAATGAGCTCCATTCAAATATCTGGTTATGGCAATCGTGACGGCCTCGGCGCCTACTAATTTTGCATACCCATACATTTGATAATTTTGATAGATAGGAAAACTAAACATGAGCAATGTAGCAATGGAAGATATCGTAAGTTTATGTAAACGGAGAGGCTTTGTATTCCAGGCATCTGAAATCTATGGTGGATTGGCCGGATTTTATGATTATGGTCCACTTGGTGTTGAGCTTGCCAACAAAATAAAAGCAGAGTGGTGGAAAGCAGTTGTAACAGAAAGCGACAATGTATTTGGCGTCGATGGCGCAATCATCCAGAACCCCAAGCTTTGGGAAGCCAGTGGTCACGTTGCCGGGTTTACCGACCCACTCGTTGACTGCAAAAATTGTGGTTCCCGTCACCGGGCAGACCAGTTAGCTGGCACCGACTCGACTGACTTGGCCGAGCTTAAAGAACTGCTCAAAGATATGGCTTGCCCAACGTGTGGCAAAAAGACACTGACAGAACCGCGCAAATATAACATGATGATGAAAACCTGGGTTGGCCCAATGGAGGACGAATCTTCATTGGCATATCTGCGTCCAGAAACAGCGGGTTCTATATTTACCAACTATGAAAACGTCCGCGAAACCATGCGTGCGAAGTTGCCGTTCGGTGTGGCTCAGATCGGTAAAGCCTTCCGAAACGAGATCAGTCCACGCGACTTTATTTTCCGTGTACGTGAACTAGAGCAAATGGAAATGCAGTATTTTATCCGTCCTGATGACCAGAAGCTAACGTACGAAACCTGGCGCGAGTTCGCATGGAGTTTCCTTACGGAACGACTAGGAATTGCTGAGAGCAGTTTGAAATGGCATGAACATGCTGAGAACGAACGAG
>OFRM01000328.1_pt1 | contig 20895 bp, 40 predicted proteins | sample 1543101 | NCBI WGS metagenome assembly OFRM01 (sample SAMN07774223, study PRJEB24372) | wastewater metagenome | isolation source: Exp Tend VB 0WW | collected 2016-02
GGCTCGACGAAGACGGGGACCGGCTGGCGGCCGAAGGTGAACATCACCCCAGCACCGCCACGATCTCCCGCACCTTCCCGCGCCCGGCTCCATCCCGGTTCACCGGCCGCGCCGCCTCGACCTCGACCACGCGCCAGCCGGGCACGAGGTCGAGCACGTCAGCATGGTGCGAGAACGCCACCACCGCCCCACGCGCCACCGCCACCCGAGCAGCGTCGATCAGCTCCACGAGGTCGCGCCGCTCCCACCGCGCGCCGCCCGAGTAAGCTTGCACGCCCACGTAGGGCGGGTCGAGGTAGACGCCGTCGCCGGCGCCGCACTCCGCGAGCACGTCGAGCGCGGGGAGGTTCGTGATCCTCGCGTCCACCAGTGCCGCCGCCACCTCCAGCCACGCATCCAGCGGTGGGAGCGCCGCCGCCTCGCGACCGCTCCACGGCGCGTTGAACCGCCCGAACTGGCCGCGCCGGTAGAGGCCGTTGTAGCAGAGGTTCAGGAGCAGCCAGAGGTCCGCCGGGTGATGGTCAAACGCCTCGGTGACGCGGAGCCCTTCAAAGCGGATGGGGTCCCAGGGGCCGGCGCCGCGCTGGGTGATGGCGGCGTAAAGTTCCGCCGGCACCCGCTGGACCTGCTCCCACAACGCCACCAGCGGCGCGTCGATGTCGTTGATCCACATCCTCCCGCCGCGTGCCAAGGCAACGGCTCCGGCGCCCACGAACGGCTCGACGTAGCGGTCGCAGGGGCCGATGGCGGAGAGGATCGTGGGGGCGAGTTTGCGCTTGCCGCCCATGTATTTCCAGAGGGGCTCGGTCATGGCGCCGCCACGGGGATCGCGCACTCGCAGTGCGTCGGGGTCCAGATTTTCACCCAGCCGCCGCACACCTCGCGGCACACCTCGGCCGGCATCGTGGGCTCGGCGATCATCCACGCCTTGATGTCGTCACCAACCAACTCCACCAGCAGCGCGGCGAGGAGCACGAAGGTCACGGCCCGCGGCGTGTCGGAGAGGTTGAGGTGGATGTTGCTGAGGTTCAAGACGCCACCTCCCGAATCCAGTGCGGCACACCGCGCCCCGTCGAGTCGAGCCACGCCGCCCAGCGCGCGAAGGCGGCGCGCGCCTCGTCGAGCGGGACGCGCCCGGCGAGGAAGCCGGCGATGGTGGCTTGGTCGGCGGCGCTCACCCCTCGCCCCGGATCATCGCGAACCACTGCCCGACGATCACCGTCAGCTCCGGCCGGTCCGGTCGGCTCCCGAGCGCCGTGGCGAAGAACGCTTCCCAGGCCTCCCCCGACCTGGCGAGGGTGGTGATCGTCTCCGCCATCACCGTCGCGCCCACCGACTTCCCAACCAGGTCCGCCAGCGTCTCCGCCGCCAGCTCCGGCGACGCCTCGACGTGCTTGAGCGCGACGAACACCGGGCGCAGCCTGGGCGCCGGTCCGACGATTCGGCTCCAGGTCATTGAGTCGCCGGTGGCGCTCGCGAGGCCGAGGTGCTCGACGTAGGCCGAGACGGTCATCTTCTTCTCTTTGCGGTCTGCTTCTACGATCTCTGCCAGTGTGGTCATCGGACCTCCTGGCCCGGAGTTAACCGCTATCCCTTGCACGGGCAACACTATCGGTTAGAGGGCTGGCACCACACTGGAGGGATGGGATGTTGACCGACCTGTTGGAGTTCTTGCGGCCGGTGGTCGCTGAGGCAAACGAAGCGCTCCCCGAGTGGGCCGTCGAAGGCGCCCGCGTCGGGATGTGGGCGAAGTTCATCAGCTGCGCCGACGCGTCCAAGTACGTCGAGTACGACGAGTGCGTGAGCGCGGATCTTCGGTGGTGCGTGTGGGTGACGAGCACCTCGCCAGTCTACGGCCCCACCCTCGCCGCCGCACTCACCGCCGCCAGCGCTGAGGGCTGGACCCTGTGAAGTCGCTCCTCGACCTCATCGAAGCCGGCCACGTCGAGACGGTCCGCGCGTCGCTGCGGCTCCATCCCCACCGCAAGGGCCTCCAGGTCACCGGCTCGATCGACTCGGCACCCGTCGGCACCCACACCCACCCCGTCGTCGTCCGTGACGCCGAAGCCGCTGAAACGTGGCTCCGGGCGCGGCTCAGGAGGAAGGCATGATCGAAGGCCTCAAAGGAATCGAGCCCATCGGCGCCGCCGTGAAGATCGCGATCAAGGGGCCGCGCGGGTTCCCCGAGCAGCGAGACCGGTTCCACATCCGCGAGACGCACGAGAGCCCCGGCGGGGTCTGCGCGCCGCATCCCTCGTTCGGCTTCTGGAACCAGCCGCCCGCCGACGCCTTCGCGAACGGCGTGATCCAGACGAAGAGCGATGCTTACCAAGCCTTTGCCCGCTCCCGCCGGGTCATCCGCGGCGTGCTCATCGGGCCTTGGGGGGAGACGGTCTGGGGCGACCTGCCCCGCTCGGACGGCATGTTCTCGCAGCTCTACCGGGCGCAGGTCGTCCCCGGTCACCGCCCGCCGCCCGGGAAGCGCCCGACGTGCTCGGGCGACGGCGTCCAGGCCCGCCGGTGGAGCGGCGAGAAGGGTCCGGGCGACTGGCGCACGATCCCTTGCGGCGGCGAGGCCTGCCCGTTCCGCCAGCGTCCCCCGGGCGACAAGGAGAAGGCGCCGTGCTCGCCGTCCACCTCGCTCCTCTTCCGCCTCTCGTTCACGCCCGAGGTGATGGAGAGGTTCCGCCCGCCCACGCCGGTCGTCCGGTTCTCGACGAACGCTTGGGTCAGCGGGCGCGGCTTGCTCGGCCTCAAGGAGTCGATGGACCGCGCCGCCAAAGACCTCGGGCTGGAGAGCTACAACCCCACCGGCTTCCGGTTCACGATGACGCTCGTCGAGCGCACCGGCACCGGCACCCGCTACCCCGCGATCGACGTGTCCCCCGACGAGAGCGCCCACGACTTCCTCGCGTCGGCCTCGCGCCGGCTTCTCTCGCTCCAGACGCAGGTCCGGGGCATCACCGCAGACGATCACCTGACCATTGAAGGAGCCTGAGATGTCCAACCTTCCCCCCGAGCCCGGCGAGTCCCCGTTCGACGACGCCGACGCCCCACCGCCCACGGTTCTCGCGGTCCACCGCCAGATCCCGCTGACGGTGAGCGACAGCGCCGTCGACGTGGACGGCCTCAACGCCACGACCTGGGCGCAGGACAGCGTCCCCGGCCGCTTGCGGGTGGACGTGAAGGTGCAGACCCGCGTCGAAACCCGCGAGCACGCCGAGCGCGTCGAGAGCGTCCTGCCCGGGACCGTCGACTACTACGAGCGCCGCACCGAGCGCGGCGGCGGCCACACCCAGCGCAAGGAATGGGCGACCGACCTGGACTGGCGTCTCGTCGAGGTCACCGAAACGGGCGAGGTCGGCGAGGCGGTCGTGGGCTGCGCGCCGATCCGCTCGCTCACGTTGACCGCGGGCGATCCCTGCACGCTGACGATCTCGGCCACCTTCACCGTCCCGCTCTCGCAGATCACCGCGGTCGATGGGCTCCGCGGGAAGCGCGTGCGGCTGGTTGGGATCGCGCGGCAGCAGCAACTGCTTCCCGCACAAAGCTAACCGCTATCATTGACGCTGCTTTGGGTAGCGGTTATCCTTTGAGCGTGAGTCGAACGCCCGTGATGGCACACCAAGGAGAGATGAGATGTTCGGTGCATTCAAGACGTACAATGTGATCGCGGCGCCCGTGACCGCCGTTCTGCTGGCATTCGACGACATGGAGCCGCTTCGGTACACGAAATGGGGCGGCCCGCAGGTCGCCAACCACGGCGACTGGCTGATCGCCGAGTCCGACGGCAAGAGCGCGTACACCTGCGCGGCCGACGTGTTCGCCGCCACCTATGCGCCGGTCGACGGCCAGCCCGGTCGGTTCCAGAAATTTGGGTCGGTCGAGGCTGCGGAGGCGACCGCTGACGGGTCGATTGAGACGCGCGAGGGGTTCACGTCCTACGCCGCTGGCGACATGATCCTGCGCGGACCGCTCGGCGACATGTGGGCCATGTCATCGGCCAAGTTCCGAGCCCGCTACGCCTGACGGCAGCGCCCCGAGGTCAACCGCCTCGGGGCGTTGCTCGCGACACCAGCCCGAACCACCCCACCCCCACGCGGTCCCGCTGCAACCTCGACGGCGCTGGGTGGGTTGGTTCGGCTTGATGCCACACGGGAGAACATGATGAGCGACGCACCCACGTTGACGGAAGCCCTCGCGGCGCGCGGCTACTCGCATGCCGCCGCTACCCGGAGAACTGGTATCCGCCCCTACGCCCGCGACGTGATGGACGCGGCGGGCAGAGTTGTGTTCACCGGTACCGCCCACGAGGTTTGGGCGTGGCTGGCGGTGAACCCATGAGAACCCACCGCCCCACCACCCTCGCCCTCTTCTTGGAGCACTGCCCCGCCGCAGTCGCCCACTACGAGAACGGCACCCCCCAGGACCGCCGGATCTTCGGAACCGGCACCGCCGCGCACGAGGTGCTCCACGCCCTCGGCGAGCACCGCAGCGTCGACGAGACGTGCGAGCGGCTGATCACGATCGGCCGCACCGGCGTGGACGCGGAAGGCCCGCTCCACCCCGATCAGGTCTTCGCCGGCCGCGAGCTCGCGCTGGCGTGGGTCGATGTGTTCCCGCTCTCCCCATCGGCCCTCTACGAGCAGCGGTTCGCGTTCGACGCGGCGTGGCAGCCCACGGACACCGAGCCCTACTTCGCCACGCGGATCGACGTGGTGGACTTCTACGAGGACACCGATGAGGACGACTTCCTGAGCAAAACCGCGGTGGTCGAGGACTACAAGAGCAGCTGGCAGGCCACCGACGACGAGCTCGACACGCTCCAGCGCCGAGCTCAGGCGGTGTGCGCCTGGCTGGCCTACCCCGACGCGACGGCGATCCTCTTGCGGGTGTCGTCGCTCCGGCGGCGCCAGCGGTTTGAGCGGCTGATCCAGCTCGACGAGGATGGCGTCGCGCTCCTCACCCAGTGGCGCGACGATCTGACGGTGGTGATGCGCGCCCTGGACAGCGACCGCTGCGCCCGCCCCTCCCCAGCCTGCGGAGGCTGCCCCTACGCGGGCGCCTGCGAGGCCGCCAGAGCGTTCCACGGCGGCGCGGAGGTGCTGGACATCGTCCGCGAGTGGCAAACGCTCCAGGCCGCCGCTGACGCCCTCTGCGCTACGGTCCGCGAGGCGGCGACGGATGCGACGCTGGTCGTCGACGGCTTCGAGGTCGGCGCACTGAGCACGGAGAAGCGGATCGCGGTCAACGGCGCCGGGGCCGAGGCGCTCGCGGAGTGGCTGCGCCGCGGTGGCGTCGAGGTCGACGAGCACCTCGCGGGGCTCTTGGCGTCCTGGGAGATGGCGGTGGGTGCGCCGGGCGTGCAGGCCCTGGAGAAGATGGGGCGGGCGCTGAACCGTTCGAAGCCCGAGCGCGAGGCTTGGGTGGCGGAGCGGGTGAGGGTGGTTCGGGCGCCGCGGTTTGGGTGCCGGCGGATCGAAGGGGACGGCCCGAAGCCCGCGAAGGGCGAGAAGCCCGGTCCGGTGGGGGATCTGTTTTGACCGCCGAGCAGGTGCTCGAATTCGTCGTGACCCACCCCGGCTGCAACAGCGCCGACGTGGGCTCAGCCTTCGCGAGCGACGCCAAAGGAGCCGGCGCCCACCTCTCGCGGCTGGCGGCGAAGAAGCTGATCATCCAACGTGGGACACGGAACTCCTACATCTATGGCCCGCTCGGGTGGACGCCCAGGGCAAAGCTCAAGGCGCCGTCGTCGGACACGGCGGAGGCCCGGATCGGGGAGATCGACGAGATGATCCGCAACCTCCAGCGCGAGCGGCGGGCGCTGGTGGCGTACATAGAAGCGTTGAAAGCCTAAAACGGGAAGAGCCCCCGCCGACGAATCAGCGGGGGCTCAGAGCGCGAAGGGGGCACCAGTTACCACACAGGAGGCACGACGCGCTCGGGGTGGAGGTAGCTACCTCAGCCGGCGTCGTCAACTGCGGGGATGGCCCAGCCCACGAAGATCGACTCTCCGGGGATCGGGCCGGGGGTGCCACCGCGCGCCACGAAGTCAGCGGCCGTCTCGTTCTGCATGGGGATGATGGGCTGCGGAGGCGCGGGCGGCTGGACGTGGGGCGGCTCTTCCTCGCGGGGCGTGAGCAGCGCGGTCTCGGCCTCGGAGATGAGGTCGGTGAGAGCGGCGAGGAAGGCGAGCGCGGCGGACTGCTGAGACGGCGACAAGGGGCCTCCTATGGCGTGCCCCACCGCTACCACATCACGGGCGCGGCGTGCCACCCGAAGCGATCCACGCCGTCACGATGGTCGTGGCGCTGGCGATGAGCCCGGCGACCATTCCCTTCGGCCCCGAGACGCTCTCCCACCACGCGGCGCGACGCTCCTCCACGGCGGCGAAGCGCGCGAGGATCTCGTTTGCCTTCTCGGCGATGACGGAGAGAGCGTTCTGCGCGGTGACGGCGCTCGCGATCCGCATGGTCAGATCGTGCTCATCCACCGCGGCCAGGACGCGCTCCATCAGCACGGGATCCTCGCGCATGAACTGCGCGATCCGTCTACGGTCGTCGGGGTTGATGCCGATCATCTCACACCTTCCGAAGCACGGCGCCCGCGTCGTAGAGCGCGGCGATCGTGGTCTGAAACTCGGCGCGCGCTACAACGAACAAACCGTCCCACCACGCCTGGACGTGCGACGGCATCGCGGCGCGGAACTGGGCCGCCGTGCCCTTCGCTGCGGCTCGGGCGGTGTCCATCGCGGCGTAGGTGGCGCTGGTGCAGTCGCCCCAGCGGACGAAGGTGTGGAGCGCGGGCGTGGTGCGCGAGGCGCTCCAATACGCTCCAGCAACGCCGGATTCCATGAAGTTGCTTTCACCGTCATTTACGACCGATCCGCCCATGATGTTCTCCCCTCAGTGCGTTTGATACGATTCAAGCAGCGCAAGCGCGCCGGCTTCGGCGACCTCGCGAACACGGAACGCGGCGCCGCTGGCGAGGTCGCCCGGGATGCTGCGGTCGCCAATCTCGTCGCGCAGGTCGCGCACGCGGTGCTCAGCCACGAGCGCGAGCACGCGCACCTCGGTGAGCACGACCGACGCCGCAGCCACCACCGCCCCACGCCCACGCTCAGCGGCCAGGGCGGCGCGGAAGGCGAACCCGACGAGGGCGGCGCTGGTGAGGACGACGAGGGCGGTGAGCATCACGCTCTCCAAACTGCATAGACGCGATCACCCGAGACCGGCGCCACCGACGTAGCCCACGGCAGCGTCGAGGCCCTGGCCCAGACGCCGGTGCGGATGGCGATGTGGAGCCAGACGCCGCACTTCGCGGCCATCGGCTTGTCGAGCGTGAGCAGGCTGGTGTGCAACGACTCGGCGATCACCTGACGCAGCGGGTGGGGCGAGGCCCCGCGGTGCTCGTAGACCAGCCGGAGCAGCTCCAGCGCGCTCATCCCGTCGACCTGGATGTCCAGGGCGTGCCCGGTGTCGTGCTGGGAGCCGGTGGCGTGAGGCCCCCGGTAGCCGCTGGTGATGCGGACGGGGCGCCCGGTGAGCCCGCGGATCCACTCGGCGACGGCCACGGTCTTCGTCATGGCGGCGCGGGCGTTAGCGTCGGCGGCCAAGCCAGCGCGGCGGACGGTGACGGCCTCGGGCGTGCCGGTGACGACCTCGTCCCAGGCGAAGTGGGGTGCGACGTTCGCGGTCCAGTCCAAGGCGCCTCCATTGGGCGGAGCGTACCACGTCGGCTACGATCGCGGCGACCCAGGAGGTCCAGATGTCTACCCCGCTCCTCACCGCCGCCGAGCTCATCCGCGCGCTCGGCACCAGCGCCGTCGCCTTCGCCACCAAGCTCGCCACCTCGTCGATCTTCCAGTCCACCGCGGTCACCGCCACCGGCAGCGCGCAGAACGTAGCGCACGGCCTCGGCGCCGCGCCGCGCCTCTACTGGATCATCCCGCGCACGTTCGGCGTTGGCGAGCCGAGCCAGATCGTCAACTCGGTGGACGCGACGAACATCAACATCACCGTGCTGCCCGCTGGCGGAACGGTGATCGTGATCGCGATCCTCTGATCAGCCCGAGACGACCGGCGCCACGATCCCAACGGGCGTGGCGTAGGCGATCGTGGCGTTCGCGCCGGCTGAGTCGTCGGCGTGGCCGGCCAGGTTGGTGATGAACGGGAAGATCGCCGCGCGCCCAGGGCACGGCACCATCACCCGCACGCCCTGCCCGTTCGCGAGGGAGTACGAGCCATCGAAGCCGCTAGGGAGGTTGAGGATCTGCCAGCTGTTCCAGGCGTCGGCCGAGGCCTGCGTCGCCGTCGTCGGAAGCCGCACGTCCGCCCGCTCCAAGAGGAACGCTGAGCCCGTCGCGTACTCGGTGGTCACAGCGACAACGCCGGTACCACCGCCCACGCGGCTGGGCACGATGCCGGTGGGAGCGCCGAGCCAGCGGAGCAGCATCACCTCGGCGTCGTCGGGGTCGACGGTGGCGACGACGATGGTGTTCACGTCGGCGTCGGCGTTGACGGCCACGACCCACGCCGCGATCAGGGCGGTGAGGTTGGCAGCGGCGGCGACGTAGTCCACGCGCTGGCCGGCGGTGGCGAAGTCGAGGCGGTACGTGTCGGTGAGCCCGACGGTCGAGAGCGTCACGCGCGCCGTGCGCCGCCCGCCGTCCTCCTGGAGCGAGAACTGGACGAGGGCCTGGAGCGCACCGACGACGCTGTACCCGCCGCTGCCGATGGGCGGGAGCACGGTGGGGTCGATGGCGGCCGTGTTCATCTCGGGGACGGCGCCGCTCGCGAGGAGGGCGTAGCGGAGGGCGAGGGCTTGGTCGGAGCTGGACATGGCTGCCTCAGAGGGTCGGGTTCAGGAGGCCATGATCGGCCACGATCGTCACGGTCCGCAGGGCATCGGCGGTGGGCAGGCCAGCCCCGAGCGCCGCCGAGTACAGCTCCACCACGTAGTGCTTGAGCTGCGGATCGGTGACCTCGCCGGAGCCCGCAAACGTGAAGCTCGGGGTGGCGGCGTCGAGGGTGCAGAGGACGGTTTCGGCGCCGCTTGACTTGAGGATCTTGATCACGCGGACCTTGAGGTCGTTCGTGGCGCCGACGTAGCTCGCGGTGATGCTGACGAGTTTGGGGAAGCGCCCCGGCCCAGTGCTTGCCGGGTCGTAGGGGATGACCAGCGGGCGGCGAAACGACGCATCCTGCGGCACCGCGTTGGGGTTGTACAGCAGGTGGGACGTGCCGAGCGCGACCAGCGACGCAGGCAGCCCCGCGCCCACGAAGGGGCTGACGACGATCGGGGTGTAGCCGCCGCCGCTGGGCGAGAAGTCGTGATCCAGCGTGAGCAGGTCGGTGGAGTCGTAGCCGTAGCGTCCGCCGGTGGAGTCGGCGATCGCCTTCGGCCCTACCATCCCGGTGGGCTGGATCTCCAGCATCACGACCGGCCCGGTCGACTGGAGGATCTTGACGTAGCCGGTGGTGTTGTCGAAGAAGATCCCCGGGAGCCCGCCCGCGTTGCCGCCGACGACGAGGCCCGCGTTCCCTCCGATCGTCGTCCAGGTCAGCGCCCCGCGAGTCGTCGGCCCCGCCGGATCCACGACGCGGAAGATCTCGGCGGTGATGACGTTCGATGCGGGAACGATGCTCGCGAGGTACCCGATCCAGTCGAACGCCTCTCCCCAGAGGTCGTTGCACTGCTTCGGATCGATGGGCTCGCCGACCGCCCAGCCCGTGCCCTGCCGGGCGAGGGTGGGGACGGTGCGGGTGCCTCCGTTGGTGGCCCAGACGATCGGCGAAGAGGGGCGGGTCGGCATGCGGAACTCCTACACAGCCAGCGGATAACCCCACGCGCTCGTCGGCGAGAGCACCGCGCCCCAGAGGTACGTCGCGGTGGTGTAGAGGATCGCCTCGGCGGGCATCGACCGGTCGATCGCATCGTGCAGAACCCGCCCCGCGCGCTGGAGGTAGGGCTCCGACGGCGTGAACCCGGCGGCGGCGTACATGAAAAGCCCGACGTGGGTACCATCGCTGATCAGCCCGATCCGCCCTTCGTCGGCCCCAGCGAGCCCGAGGAGCACGGCGTACACGTCGCCCACCTCGCCCGCGCTGCCGATGGAGAGCCGCCGCCCCGCGACGATGCGGCGGAACTCGGTGACCCCGAGGCCCGCGGGTAGCTCGTTGATCTGGAGCCCGGCGATCTCCAGCACCCACAGCGGGGCCTGCTCCAAGTCGACGTAGCCGGCGGCGAGCGTCAAGAGCTGCTGGTCGATGACCGACCACGGCAGCGAGAGCCCGCGGATCCAGACGCCGGAGTCGCCGATCGCAGACGGCGCCGGCGTCAGCGAGTCGACGTAGGCGTCCCAGTCCTCGATCGTGGGGTAGACGGCGGTCATGCGACGGTCACCGTGCCCGGCACGAGCAGCGTAGTCGACGTGGCCGGCGTCACATCGGCGTTCACGCCGTCAAGCAGCAGCGTCCCGCGGATGACGCCCGACGACGGCCCCGGCAACGCCTGGACGATCGCGAGCTGGTAGAGCGTGGAGCCGGTGTTGAGCAGGTCGAACTGCGCAAGCGCGGCCTGCTCCACCGCCGCCGACACCGAAGCCAGCGTGACGCCCGTCGCGAGCACGAGCGTGATCGCCACGTCCACGGCCTGCGTCGTCGCCCCGGTCCAGTAGACCGTCGCCGGGAACCCATCCACCCCCTCGACCACCGTGGAGTCGGTGCCGGTGGTGAGCGCGGAGGCCCCGACGCAGGCATAGATCGCCTCCGCCAGCGCGAGCTCTTGATCCACTCCGACCGGCGTCGGCGCCACGCGGATCGCCAACGTCCCGGGCGCCGTGCGCGTCGCCGACACCGCCGTGACCCACTCCAGCGCGAGCAGCGTGCGCCGGATCCCCGCTGGCGTCGGGCAGAGCGGGCGGCCCAGCGACACCGTCCAGCGGCGGCGGAGGTGGCTATCGGCCTCCACGTCGCGGCCGATCTGGTAGGCGTCGCCTGGCGTGTAGAGCAGCGAGGTCGGCGCCGTCGAGGCGGTCACCGGCGAGAGCGTGGTCGGCGCGCCCTGGGACAGCGCGAGCGGCCCGGTGTCCACGGCCTCGACGACAAGCCCGTCACCGATCCCGACGACGCCGAAGCCAGTGACGACGCGCCAGCTACGGGCGTCGGTGTCGCGGTAGATGGCCTCGGCGGCGACGGAGCCGACCGCTACGGCGGTGACGGTGTAGCGGCTGCTGACGGCGGCCTTGCGGTAGACGATGGGCGCGACGGCAGCGTCGAGCGCGGAGCCGGTGGCGGTCAGGGGGCTGCGCTCGTCGAGGGCGATCTGCATCCCCTGATCCGAGCCGAAGGCGACGGCGCCGACGGTGGCGGTCCAGTCGCCTTCGAGGGTGCCGTCGTAGTCGACGGAGTAGCCGAGCACGGCGTCGAGGCCGGTTCGGATCTGGTCGGCCCATTCAGCGGCGGTGCGGACGGTCCAGCCCATCGGTAGCTCCCATGCCGGCGAGCGTAGCACGGGCTACGAGCGACGACACAGGGAGGTCAGCATGAGCCAGATCGTCAAGTCCGCCGCCAGCATCGTCCACGAAGCCCGCGCCGCCTACGAAGCAGCCAAGGGCGGAGACGAGGAGGGAGCTGCCGCCGCCGCGTTGGACCTCGCGGTGGAGGCGTTCCACCTTGGGCAGCTGCTCAAGGTGAAGGGGGAGATTGGGAAGGCGGCGCGGAAGCGTGCGGCCGCCGAGCCCGTCAGCGTTCCCGGTCCAGCTCGTCGAACGCCGCGCGGGTGATGTCGTCGCCGGGTGAGGGGCGCAACACCTCGCAGAACTGCCCGCACCGGTCCATGTCATATGCCACCTCATCCCACGGCAGATCGTGGCTGTCGTCGCCTCGCCGGGAGATGCACGCCAGCGCGTAGGGGTGGGACCGGTCGAAGTCGGTCGCCCACGCGGGCGCGCAGTCGTCGGAGTCGGGCCGCGCGAACCACGGCCACTCCGCTTCCACGGCGCTCGACAGCATCACGGCGACCTTCACGCCATAGGGATCGCGGTCGTGCTCACCCATCGCACACCACCAGCCCCAGCCGCGAAAGCTGGTCAGCGGTGAGGGCGAGAACCCCGGGGTCAGTTGTCACCACATCGAACCGGACGGCGCCGCGGTCAACGGTGACGCGCGGGATGATGCGGAACACCTGCGGCTCGGGTTCGCCCACATCCACGCACATCTCTTTCGCCAGCGCCTCATCCCGCTCCCGCCGCGCCACGTCACGCTCACCGACGACGCGAACGGCGGCGCTGGCCAGGGACTCCTCGCCGGTCCAGCCGAGGATCTCGCCGAGGTTTCCGGGGCGCTGGAGCTTCTCCATCACCTCCACCGCCCGAGCAACCACGGACTGCCCAGGAGCCGCGCCGAGGGCCTTGTGAACGTCGCGGATGGTGGCGGCGGTGGTCGTTGCTTCCAGCTCGCGGAGGCGGGCCAGCCGGTCACCAAGCGCCCCCATCAGCGCCTCGTCCGGCATCGCGGCGGACACCCCAAGCAGGACGGCGATGGCGTCGCGCAGGAGCCGCCAATCCAGCGCGGTGCAGGCGATCCGGCGCTCCAAGTGGCTCGTCGTTTTGTGGGCGATCTCGCGCATCTCGACTTCGGTCAGCAGTTCCATCGGTGCCTCCAGTGGTGTGGCACCGCTCCACTAACCGCTAAGCCAACGTCTGCCAATAAAGCGGCGGCCCCGAGGTCTGGTAGGGGTCAGCGACGGTGACGCCGATCCCGAACGGCCGGCCGCGAACCTGGATCCGGCAGAGGACTTCGCAAGTGATCACCCCGTCCACGACCGTCGCCGAGACCCGCTCGATCGCAACGACGCCCGGCACGAGCACGACCTGCGCCCGCACGGCCCCCTCGATCTCCGCGAGCGGCACAGCCAGCCGGGTGAGCCAGTCGCCCCAGGGGAGCCCCCGCGCCACGTCCTCCAGCGCGCTCCCCCGGTGGGTGCGGAGGCGGTGCCAGATCTGGATGGCGATCGCGTCGTAGCCGTGGGCGTAGGCGAAGGGGATGCGGACGGCGCCGCTGGTGGTTCTGGCGAGCGTGGGAGCGGTCATCGGAGCACCTCGCCCCATCGGTAGCTCCCCCAGCACGGGCGGTCATCCTCGCAGGCTGGGATCACGGCCAGCGCGGCGAGCATCGCCAAGAAGCCGCGGCGGGTCACGAGCCTGCACCGGCGGCTAGGCGGCGGAAGGCAGCGGCGTCACGAAGCAGGCTGCTGCGGGTCGGCTCTCCGGGGGTCCTTCGGGCGCGGGCTTCGATGTTGTCGGCCTCCAGCCGGAGCGTCGCGGCCATCTGCGCGCTGTGCGTCCGAAGCCGATCCCGCTCCGCGACCACATCGGCCACCGCGTTCTCAGCCAGCCACTCGTCAAGGTCGGCGCGGTAGGCGTCGCGCTCATCTCGCAGACGCTCAACCTGCTCGATCAGTCCCGCTCGATCCGCCCGAATCTGCTCCACCTCGGCGATGAGGCCGGAGACGTAGGCGTGGACGCTTGGGGCAACGTTGCGGAGGGTCTGGAGTTCCAGCGAGCATGCGAGGCCGGCACGGATGAGGTCGATGTGTTCTGGCATGGCGAGCTCCGGTGTGGCCCAATCGCCATAACCGCTACGATCAGTAGCGTCCAGCGTCACTTGTCCACCCGGATCCGGTCGGAGCGGGTGGCGCTCACGGCGTAGGAGTTGGCGACGCCGGCCGCTGCGGCGATCGTGTCGAGCGCCGACTTGATCGCGTTGAGGTTGGTCCGCACGAGGTCGTTGCGGGTGAGGTACTCGGCGGCATCGCCGGCGCCAACGTAGAGCGCCTCGGCCGCGGGGAGCCCGATCACCATCTGCCCATCCTCCCGGTACGGCAGCGTCCCGCGCCCGCTCGGCATCACGACCTGGTCGGACCAGTCGAAGCGCCTGGAGCTCGCCGGGGTCAGCGGCACGTCGGCGCCGTCGTAGACCTCGTCGTGAGAGCGGGACCGGACGATCCCGAGGAGCACGTCGCCCGGTTCGAGCCCCCAGGTGATGGAGCGTCCGCCGCCCTGGGGATGCTGCACCGGCACCCCGTAGACGATCGGCCCCGGGGAGTCGTCGATCTGGACGGCGCTGCGCACGTCGGCGGTCCGGGCGGCGGCGTGGTACTCGACCACGACGACGTAGCCAGCGACCTCGATCCCGGCGCGCGTGGCGGGGGCTCCGGCGAGGAAGAGATCGGCGAGGGTGGCGGTGGTGGCGGTCACTTAGCGACCCTCCCGGTGACGTAGCTGTACCACTCCGCCCCCCAAAGGTCCCCAGCGTGCTCGACCTGCTCGGCGACGTAGTCCCCGGCGAGGGTGTCGCCGCCGAGGCGGTAGGTGTCGCCGGGGAAGATCCCGGGCTGCATGAGGGTGGTGGAGCGCACGCGGCCTCCGTCGACCTGCTCGGGGTAGCCGATGAGGCCCGAGCTCGGGGCGAAGACGAAGGCCCGAGTGCGCAGCGCCCCGTCGAGCGGCAGCAGCACCAGCCGCCCCGCCTGCACCGACCAGGTACACCCGCAGTCCGTGGCGAGCGTGGTGAGGATCTGGCGGGCCTTGCCGTAGGCCGTGAAGCCCCGCGCGTAGACCAGATCCACCGGCAGCACCTGAGCCGGCAACGCCAGCCCCAGCGCCCCGGCGATGTACGAGAGCACCTCCGACGCCTTCACCGCCCCCGGCCACGAGGTCGCCAGCGTCACCGACGCCAGCGCCGTCGTCGCCTCCTGGACCTGCCATGACGTGACGACCTCGCCCTCGGAGACGACGCGGCGCAGCGAGAGGGGAACGACCTGCCCCTGCATCACCTCGCCCGGTCCGTCCTGGTAGCCGGCGACGAGGCGGGTGATCGTGTCGCCGCGCCCGAGCTGGCCGTAGGAGTCGGTGGAGAGGCCCCAGACGTCGATCTGGGCGCCGTCGAACCCCTTGCCGCTGCGGCGGGAGCGGAGGCGCACGCGGAGCCCGTCGATCTCCTGGCCGAGCTGACCGGGGACCTGGATCTGCAGACGGGCGACGCGGCCGAAGTAGGTGGGCATGCAGCCAGCCTACCCGCAGCGGTCCGCCGTCGCCACGCACACGTCGCGCGCCACGACCGGCGGCGGCTCCAGCGCTGGGTTCGTGCGCCGGGCGCCGCGAGGTTGGCACGCCTCGCAGACGCGCAGCCAGCCCCCGGAGACGCGGATGCAGAGGAGCGGGTCGCCGCAGCGGGGGCAGTTGACGAGGCCGGCGCGGGGGTCGCCGACCTCGGTGGGGCTGGTCATGGCGCCCACCAAAGCAGCACCACCGCCACGACCACGAAGCCAAAGGAGAGGTCCTGGAACACCTCGGGCAGCTGGCGGAGGATGAACCACGCGAGGAATGCGGTGCAGAGGAGCCAGAGGGGGAGGATCATCGCTCCACCTCCGCCAGCACTTCGGGGCCGAAGCGGACGATGAGCGTGGCCCTGACAACCGAGTCAAGCCACGCCTGATGCACCCGGCGCGAGTCGTTCGGCATGCCGTTGTACGCGGTCCACTCCCACCGGTATGACTCCATCACAGCCCGCGCGTGCTCCACCGGTTCGATCCGCCGGTCCCGCTCAGCCGTCAGCCGCCCAATCTCCGCAGCCCAATGGTCGGACGCTTCCGCTGCCTCTGCGTCGATGTCTTCGATCGATCCAGACAGCTCGATGTTTGTGGTCCGCAGTTCATCCCGCTCAGCCGTCAGCGTCTCCACCTGCCGCAGCAGTTCATCCCGCAGCGTCATCCGCAGCGACGGCAACGGCGGTTTGTCGTCGTCGATGTGGTAGCCGCTCTCGATCGCGTGGGTGAGGGTCGGGTACATGGTCCGGCGCCGGACGTACTCGGCGATCGCAGCCCGCTCACCCGCCACAGCATCCGCGATCCGGGCCTCCACGCCCACGACGCGCTCAGCCAACCCCCCCGCCATCATCACAAGCCCGTCGAGGTCGGTCAGCGGGTCGACGTTGGCGGGGCAGCCGATCGCGGTGGCGATGTCGCGGAGGGCGCTGGCCTGCTCCCCGGCGATCATGTTGGCGAGATCAGACATCGTCCACCTCCCCGGCGGCGAGGCGGCGGAGGGCTTCCGTGCATTCGCTCCACCGTCGTCCGGGCAACGCATCGCAGACCACGAGCGGGCCATCCTCGCTCGACATGGCGGCATCACACGCATTCGCCAGCGCGTTGATCTGCGCCACCATCCGCGCGTTGTGCGCCCGCAGCCGCTCAATCTCCCCCACCGCCGCAGCCAGATCGCGGTGAAGGTCGGGGGCGGCGGCGATGAGGGGGCGGTTGACGCGCTGGACGTAGCCGGTGATCTGCAGGCCCTTGGGTGGGCGGATCCACCCGAGTTCGTCGTCTGGACTCCACGGGCCTTTGGTGAACCCAACCACAGACGCCAACAACTCCCGGATCTTCGCGAGGTCAACGGGCATCGGGCACCTCCCCCGGCAGCGGATGCACGCCGCCGACCAGCCGGTAGCCGGCGGCGACGAGGGCGAGGTCTGCGGCGTGCTTGCCTGCGTCTTCGTTCTCGGGTCCGTTCGCCCGGACCCCGCCCGACGCGTAGAAGGTCATCCAGCCTTCGACGCCCGCCCACGCCACCATGTAGCCGGACACGCCGGGCCGGTACGGCACGTCGCCACCCATCAGCCACGCCCCCGCTACCGGCTTCTCCAGTTCCACCCGCAGCCGCTCGACCTCGGCGGCGCGGGCGTTGCGGTCGGCGCGCAGAGCCGGTGTCTGCACGATGGCGGCGATGGCGGTGGCGGCGGCGCTGATCTCGTCTTCCGTGAACCGGAAGCACTCGGGCAGCGTGATCGTGGCCTCATACATCGGCTCGTTGCTGAGGTTGTCTCCAACCTCTTCCATCACGACCGTGACGCCGTACTCACCGATGGACGCGAACGGGTCGGCGTACTTGTCTGTGGTGATGGTCAGGCCGAGCGCGGCCAACTCGGCGAGCAGCCGCCCCGCCGGACTCCGGCAGTCGTCGCAGCGCTCGGTGGCGTGCTGGGTGGGCCGCTTGCAGTCGCGGCAGGGCACATCATCTTGCGGATCGGTCGGCATCGCTCACCTCCTGGTGTGGTGGCGAAACCATAACCGCTACCCTACAGCCCCGCAAGCTCCGCCGCCGTCACATACGAGATCCCGACCTGCGCCCCGAGGTCGTCGTGCCCGTAGTCATCCGGCCCCAACGCCACGAACCGCCCCGGCGGGAACCCCTCGCCCGCCGTGGGCCACGCCAGCGGAGCCCCCGGCGTCACGCGTGCGTCGGTGGAGATCTCCGCCCCCGAGGCGTCCAAGAGCGTCGCGTACCACCCGGCGGCGCGGGGGAGCCAGACGAGGCGCACGCCCACGTCGACGCCGTCGAGGGTGACGGCGATCTGGTAGCGGTCGGGGGTGCTGGTGAGAGGGAGGCGCTTCATAGGAGGCTCCCGAGGAGGTCGGCGCCGGCGGCGAGGAGCGACTGCTCTTTGACCGGTTGCTGCCCCTTGTCGGCGGTGTCGGTGAAGCCGGCGGCGGTGTCCGCGCGCGGCACCTTGCCCTTCCCGCCGCCGCGCCTCGGCTCCAGCTCGAACGAGGTGACGGTGGCGAACCGGGCCTCGATGAGCTTGAGGTCGACGGTGATCGCGTAGGATCCAGCCTGCCGCCACGGGTAGCCCTGGAGGAGCAGATCCGGGCGCACCGGTAGCCCCGGCTCGACGAGGGTGAGCAGAACGCCCTCGGCCTGGCTGAGCCAGTCGAGCACCTCGGCGATGCGCTGGGGGCCGGCGGTGATGCCCTCGACGCTGGGATGCTGGCTGACCACCCAGGTGATCGCCTTGCCGATCGCTTTGGCCTGGACGTGGTCGGTGATGGTGGCGAGGTCCTGCGCCGGGTGCTGCGCCACCATCAGGTCGCGGATCTCGGAGCTGGAGATCACCCCGTCGAGCACGAGGATCGCGCCGGCTGCGTCTTGGCGTTGGAGGGTCGCGGTCATGGCTGCCCCTGGATGACACCGGACGCTTCGAGAACCTGCCGCTCGACCTCTTGGCCGGCGATGCGCGCGATCTCGGCTGGGGAGGTGGCTGCGCTGACGTTGACGCTGATCTGCGGGGAGAAGGCGTTGACGATGGATTGCCCTGCGTCGGTGGCGAACTGCGGTGTAAGACCCTGCAAAAAGGCGGCGTTGGCCTTAAGGTAGTTGCCCTGCCCGAGTTCGTTGCGCGTCTCGGCGACCGTCGAGATCCCCGACTGCGCCGCGCCCGCGACGGCGGTGAGGGCGTCGCCGACGCCGAAGGAGAGCACTTCCTTAATGGCGTCCAGGAGCGGCTTGATCTCCGGCAACTTCGCGGCGACCGCGTCGAGCGCATCGCCGACGCCGACTTCGAGCGCGGCCCCGAGGTCCCACGCTAGCCCCGCCGTCTCGCCGATCAGGATCTTCATGCTCTTGAGCGCGGTCTGCGTCTCCCCCTCCACGCCGATGGTCCCGGCGAGGCGGAGGATGATGGAGTCGGCGCCCTCGGCTGCTTTGTTGAGGTCGTCGAGGGTGAGCGCGACGGCCGCGACGCCGATCGCGTAGGGGCCGAGGGCGGCGGTAGCGGCGATCGCGTTCTTGGCTTGGCTGCCGAGCGCGGCGGCGAGGGGGCTGGCTTCGGCTACGGCGCCGGCCATCGACTTAGCCGCACCAGCGGCGCCCCACGCGGCCGCGAGGCCCAGAGCGCCCGTTGTGGCCAATCCGAGCGGGGTGAGCATGTACTCAAGCCCCTTCGAGATCGCCCCGGTCACCCGGTCGAGCTGCTGATCGATGATGCTGTGGTTCGCGACGTACCAGTCGACGGTGCTGGACGCGGCCTCGTCGAGCGCGGGGACCAGGGAGAGGCCGATCTTTCGGCCGACGCCGGTTGCGATCTTGCCGAGGTCGTCGACGCTGCCGAGGAGGTGGCGGCTGAGGGCTGCGTCGGTGTCGCTGATCACGAAGCCGAGGGCGGCGGCGTGGTCCTGGAGCTCCTGGACGCCCTTGGAGCCCCGGCCGAGGAGCTCGTCGAGCTTGCCGCCGGACTCCCCAAACAGTTGCATCTCCAGCCGGGTCCGCTTGGCCTTGTCGGGGAGCGCGTCGAGCGCGTCGGCGACGTCTCCCAGGGCAGCGGTGCCGTTCTCGTAGTCGGCGGCGCTGAGGCCCAGCTCCGCGAAGGCGGCAGCGGCGTCAGCGCTCCCCTTCTGCGCGGCGCCGAGCTGCATCGTTAGCGTATTCATCCCGCTGGCGAGGTCGCCGATCTCCACGCCGCTGCGCTCTGCGACGTAGCCGAGGAGCTGCACATCCTCCGCCCCGAGGTGGAACCGGATCCCCATGACCTCGGCGGCGGCGCCAGCGTGGACGGCCTCCGACGTGAGCAGCGCGAGCCCGGCGATCCCCGCGGCGATCCCCAGCCCGAGCCCCGCCCAGATCTCCGGCGACGAGATGGCAGCGATCTCCCCCTCGACCGTGGCGAGGGAGTCGATGGCCTTCTTCTCGGAGGCGGTGTCGAGGGCGTAGCGGACGCCGACGACGAGCTCGTCGATCATGTCACCGGCCACGGGTTGCCCTCCTGATCGCGTCGTCTGCGATCCGGTCTAGCTCAGCCTGCTCGTCGTGCCACGCCCACGCCTCCAGCATCGCCTCGCACTGGCGGCGGAGGCTGAACGGGAGGCGCTCGGCCACGTCGATCGTCATGCGCAGCCGGGGCTCCATCGCGATCCTCCACGAGAGAGGATCGCAGCCCGCGGCGCCTATGGCGTCGAGGTAGCGGGCGGGGGTTGCGCGGCCGACGCTCGGGCGAGCGCGTCGCGGTACTGGCCCGGCGTCATACCGGGCGGCAGCAAAAAACCCTCGGCTCCCCACACCTCGATCGCGGCCATCGCCGGCTCCCAGCCTCGGCCCTGATAGACCTTGTCCCACTCGGCGGGGAGCGCCAGGCCGTCGACGGTGAACCCGTCCAGCGTCTCGCGCGCGAGCTCCAGCGACCCTGGCGCGGTCAGCATCGCGGACTTCGCCGCGGCCGTCTCGTAGGCATCACCGCCCACAAGGATGACCCGGAGCAGCCCGCTCGACGCCATCAGGGCCTGCACCTTGCGGTACCGGACATCCGACGCGCCGCCCGTCGCAGCGCGCCCGACGTACTGGCGGCCGTCGAGGGTGCCGCGGATGAAGCAGTCTGCGTGGAGGGTGAAGGCCATCAGAACGTGACCGTGACGCGGCTGAGGTTGAAGACCCAGGTCACGACCGCGCCGTTGCGGGCGCTGGCGATGTCACCACGCTGGAGGATCCGGCAGTCGAGCCAGCGCACGCCGCGCCCGGTGGGGTTCTCCGGCGTCAGCACGAGCGCCGCAGAGCCCGGCTTCGGGGTGCGCGCGGAGGGCGCCGCGTCGTCCACGAGCTGCTGAGCGTAGGCCGCCTCCAGCACCGTCGCGAGGGCGTCGGTCTGGTAGGTGCTGACGGTGAGCGTGGCGTTCGTCGCGGTGTTTTTGCTGAGGATGTCCTCGGTGCTGTTGCTCGACTGCACCGAGTACGACTCGGGGAAGGCGATGCGGAAGCGGTCGGACTCGCCGGACGGGGGGAAGGTGATCCCGGCGATGACGAGGGAGTCGCCGATGACGTTGACGGTCGACATATCAGACCTCCTGCCCGGTCACGGGGATCGCGATCTTCGTAGCTTCGCGGCCGAACCAGCAGGTCACGGTCACGGTGATATAGACGTCGTCGCCGTCGGGCGTGGCCTCGCTGAGGACGGTGTAGCCCTTGGGCGCCGTGGGCTGCGGCACGAAGTACGACGCAGGGAGCGAGCCGAGGAACCCTTCGGCGGCGGCGTCCGTCTTCGCGAAGCCGTCGGCGGTGGCGAGCAAGGG
>OFRM01000329.1_pt1 | contig 20849 bp, 19 predicted proteins | sample 1543101 | NCBI WGS metagenome assembly OFRM01 (sample SAMN07774223, study PRJEB24372) | wastewater metagenome | isolation source: Exp Tend VB 0WW | collected 2016-02
AATAGTGAGGTAATTATGCCAAATTTGACCCAAATCGAATCCGACGAGATTGACTACGATCCAAATAACCTTTTGGACACGTTAATCAAACAATTACATTTAAAAAATGACGCAGCCTTATCAAGAGCACTTGAAGTAGCGCCACCTGTCATCAGTAAAATTCGCCATCGTCGTCTGCCAGTTGGCGCTTCGTTGTTGATCCGCATGCATGAAATCAGTGATGTCAGTATTAAGGATTTACGTGCCCTGATGGGAGATCGCCGTGCAAAATTCCGTATCAGCGACAAACAATTTAAACCCAAAGATGCTGAAGGTATAAACTAAAATTTTGCATTTGAATAGTCACCAATTAGTTAGCATTAATAGGTTACTATCAATTGCCCTATTTTAACAATACTTTTTTTACATTAGTATAAAAAAAGCTGGTCTCACAATTGTGGGACCAGCTTTTTTATTTGTTGTCTTTTTAAATAAGACAGATGCATCAATTTTATGCAGGAAAAACCCCAGTCGATAAATATCGATCTCCCCGGTCGCAAACAATAAATACAATAGTCGCGTTTTCCGTTGTCTCGGCAATCCGCAAGGCGACTTCACAAGCCCCTGCAGCCGATATGCCGCAGAAAATGCCTTCCTCGACCGCCAAACGGCGCGCCATACGCTCCGCTGCTGCCTGGCTGACTGGTTCAATCTGGTCTACCCGTGCCTTGTCATAAATCTTCGGTAAATAGGCTTCCGGCCATTTCCGAATACCGGGAATTTGCGAACCCTCTTCCGGTTGCGCACCGATGATCTGGATCGCCGAATTTTGTTCCTTCAAATATCTGGAAACGCCCATGATAGTGCCGGTGGTCCCCATCGCACTAACAAAATGCGTGATCTTGCCTTGTGTATCACGCCAGATTTCCGGGCCGGTGGTTTCGTAATGCGACTGCGGATTATCGGGGTTCGCAAATTGATCAAGAATCACGCCTTTGCCTTCTTTTTGCATTTGTTCAGCAAAATCGCGCGCATATTCCATGCCGCCGGTTTTCGGCGTCAAAATAATCTGCGCGCCATACGCGGCCATACTTTGACGCCGCTCGATACTGAGATTCTCTGGCATCAGCAAGACCATCTTGTAACCGCGCATGGCCGCCGCCATCGCTAACGCAATGCCCGTGTTACCGCTAGTGGCTTCGATCAACGTATCGCCCGGTTTGATTTGGCCGCGCTCTTCGGCACGCTTGATCATGAATAACGCTGGCCTATCTTTCACCGAACCAGCCGGATTATTGCCTTCGAGTTTGCCCAAAATAACATTGTTGCGTGCATCGATTTCCGAGCCAGGCAAGCGCTGCAATCTGACCAGAGGAGTATTGCCTATGGTATCTTCTATCGTTAAATATGACATGGTATGTGGAAAGCAAATAAGTAAGTGACTATTCTAAACGTTGCACAGCGTTCCTGCTGAAGTTCGCCGATCAAACCGGAGAAAAGAAACACAAACCAAAAAAATAGCCGCATCGTTATGACGCGGCCAATTAGCCTTAAAATTCTTATCGCAAAAGCATGGGCGTCGGTTGAACGCAATTATTTCTTTTTCTTTTCAGTTGCTGGCGCACTTGCCGCCGTCGCTTTAGCATCTGCTTTAGGTTCCGCTTTGCTATCTACTTTGGCTTCGGCCTTAGTTTCTGTTTTAGCAGCACGTGCTACGCCGTTCACCGTCAAGCCCGCTTCGGATAATTTAGCGGCACTTTTTTCACCAACGCCTTTGACCCGCTTTTCAAAATCGGCCCAATCTTTAAAGTCACCATTTTTTTTACGCTCTTCAATAATCGCCTTGGATTTGGTTGGTCCTAAGCCTTTAATACCATCCAAAGCCGCCTGATCGCCTTGATTGACATCAACGCTCGCAAATGCACTACCTATCGTCAAGATACAAGCGGCGACCAGTAATAATACTTTTTTAAACATGTTTATTCCCCTTGAAAAGAGCGTGGTAAAAGTAAATGACGTAAGCCCATATGACTACATATTGATCTGTATGAGCATTTGAGATGAACTTCAATTGCTGATTTCAGCAACTATCAACATAACGAAAAAACTTGGTTGGAGGTTGACGTCCAATGATATTCACCGTTGCGCAAAAATGGCGTCATCCCCTTCACCATAATCTGAACTGAACAAGACTGGTGACTTATTTGATCCTCATTACCACACCATTATTCCGCGGCAAATAATTCCTGTTGAGAAACTGTTGCCGTACCCAATTTACCAACTACAATACCACCGGCTCGATTAGCAATTTGCACTGCATCTTTCATTGCATAGCCACGTAACAACATTACGGCCAAGGTCGCAATCACCGTATCACCCGCACCAGACACATCAAACACTTCGCGTGCCATAGCAGGCACATGAAACACTTCTGCATCAGTAAACAAGGTCATGCCTTCTTCCGAGCGTGTGACCAACAAGGCTTGCAACTGTAATTTTTGACGCAAAGCTTGTGCTTTTTCTTCGAGTTCTTTCTCGTTTTGCCATTCACCAACAATTTGGCGCAATTCGGATTTATTGGGCGTCAGCAAGGTTGCGCCCTGATAACGCGTGAAATCGCTGCCCTTAGGGTCCACCAACACGATTTTGCCACGTGCAGTAGCACTGGCGATCATGGTTGCGACGTTGACTAAGCTGCCTTTAGCGTAATCTGACAAGACAATGACATCCACATCGTCAATCAAAGCATTAAAGCGCGCCAGCTTGTCTTGTAAAACCAACTCGGTCGGCTTTTCTTCAAAATCTATCCGTATCAATTGTTGTTGGCGGCCAATCACCCGCAGCTTGATGATGGTAGAAATTTGCGGATCGCGATTTAGGTAACTTTGAATATCGGATTCGTGCAAAAGCCGCTCCACCGCGTCCCCCGCATCATCTTGCCCAATCACGCCAAGCAAGGCCGCTTGTGCACCCAACGCCACTGCATTACGTGCCACGTTGGCTGCGCCGCCCAAACGCTCTTCACGCTTTTCCACACGCACGATGGGCACTGGTGCTTCTGGGGAGATCCGATTGACTTCGCCGAACCAATAACGATCCAGCATCACATCGCCCACCACCAACATTTTTTTCTCGCTACTATTTCGCTTACTTTCCATATCTTCGTCGCCGTTTTAATTTTGCATGGAAGGCGCAAATGCCGATGCCGCACGACCGATACAATGGTAAGCGATTCCCATTTCACTCATCAATTGCGGTTCGTATAAATTCCGTCCATCAAAAATCAGCGCCTGTTTCATGCTGGTTTTGATTTGCGTAAAATCAGGATTACGGAAAGCTTTCCACTCCGTCACGATCGCCAATGCATCAGCATCTACCAATGCCTCCATCTCGCTTTCGGCAAACGTAATTTGCTTGAGGAGTGCTGGCGTATCAGCTAAATCTAGCGCCAATACCCGTCTAGCTTCAGGCATGGCAACCGGGTCAAACACACTCAGTGTGACACCAGCGCGCAACAACTGATCAATCAGCACACGCGATGAGGCGGCGCGCATGTCATCGGTATCTGGTTTAAATGCCAAACCCCAGATAGCGATTTTTTTATCTTTTAATTGGCCGGCAAAATGCTGGCCTATTTTTTGTCCTAACACTTGCTTTTGTTGCTGATTTACTGCTTCCACCGCATGCAAAATAAGTAGCGATTGCCCATGTTCTTCTGCGGTTTTTTCCAAGGCTTGCACATCTTTAGGAAAACAAGAACCACCGTAACCGCAACCAGCATTCAAGAAACTTGCGCCAATACGGGGATCCGCACCAATGCCTTTACGCACAGCTTCGATATCCACCCCCAGGCGCTCGGCGAGATTGGCCAATTCATTCATAAATGAAATGCGGGTGGCTAACATGGCATTGGCGGCGTACTTAGTCAGCTCGGCGGAACGTACATCCATCCAATACAGGCATTCACGATCACGATTAAAAAACTCATACAACTGATGCATCAATTGTCGCGCTCTTTTACCATTTGCTGAGTGATCACAACCGATGACAATGCGATCTGGTTTCATAAAATCATCGACAGCGGCACCTTCTTTTAAGAATTCAGGGTTAGATACCACAGAAAATTGACTCGCTTCACCACGTAAATCCAACTGCTCTTGCACAACAAGCGCCGCCCGCTCGGCAGTGCCCACCGGCACGGTGGATTTATCGACGATGACTTTAAAACCTTTCATGTACTTGCCAATATTGCGCGCAGCGGCCAGTACATATTGCAAATCGGCAGAACCATCTTCGTCCGGTGGTGTACCCACTGCGATGAATTGAATATCGCCATGTGCGACACTGGCCTCAATATCGCTTGAAAAAACCAAGCGCCCGGCGGCACGGTTACTGCTCACAATTTCTGCCAGACCAGGTTCGTGAATAGGAATACCGCCTTGATTGAGAATATCGATTTTGCGCTGATCCAGATCCAGACAAAAAACTTTATTACCTAACTCGGCCAAACACGCACCGGTCACTAGGCCAACATAACCCGTACCAACAATTGTAATTTTCATGATTTACGACTTTTAAAATGAATCATCCAATGTGCCATCAATTCATCACATTGAGTTCTTCGGTGCGACGTGGTGGGTAAGTTTCCCAACGACTGCAGCCAGGGCATTGCCAGTAAAATTGACGTGCTTTGAATCCGCAATGCGAACACTGATAACGCGCCAGTTTTTGCGCATAACCGTGTACCAGGTTTTTAACCACAGACAGCTCTGGTCGAATCTCGGGGGGCGCTGCCATCAAGCGGGCGTCGAGCAATTTATCTAATCCCAACAAAGTTGGGGTGCGGCGTAATTCGGCAATCACCAATTGATTCGCGGCTTCTACGGTATCCAGCTCCACCGTGGCTTTGAAGACGACTTCTAGCAAATCAATTGACGCTGCTTCAGCCAGATAACCCTTCAATAAATTCAAGCCTTCCTTCGGGCGATTAAGCCGAGAATAAGCATCCATCAAACGTTGCGCAACCAGCGACACATGCGGCACACTTTGCTGCTCAATGCGTCGCCAAGCAGCAATTGCTTTTTCAAATTCACCATTGGCTAAGTAGACATCGCCTGTAATAATGGCGGCACGCACGTTGTGCCGGTCGCTGGCGTCAGCCTTTTCCAGCATGCTTAAAGCAGCTTCAGAACGCGTGTGGATCAACTCATCCTGTGCCAGCTCACAATAAAATTGGGCAATTTCTTTTTGTCGTCCACCAGCGCCGGATTCCTGTAACTGGGTGGCGGCCTGAATTGCTCTTGCCCATTCTTTTTCACGCTGATAAATTTCGAGCAAAGCTTTTTTCGCTTGCTGACCATATTGGCCAGCGGCTAATTGATTAAAAGTTTCCTCAGCGCGATCCAATAGCCCCGCCTTTAGATAATCCTGTCCAAGCTCGAACATAGCATGAGTCTGCTGCTCTAGCGGCAAATCAGCGCGCGACAATAAGCTTTGATGTACCCGAATCGCCCGCTCAGTTTCACCGCGCCGCCGAAATAGGTTCCCCAACGCAAAATGCAGTTCAACGGTTTCAGGATCAAGCTTGACGATGTCGATAAAGGCATCAATTGCTTTATCGTGCTGATCATTCAATAGAAAATTTAAGCCTTTGAAATACCCTTGCGGCAGACTACGCGATTCCGATAATAGCTGACGAATATCGATCCGGGCGGCGATCCAGCCCAGCGAAAAAAACAGCGGAATACTTAATAACCACCAAATCTCAAAGTCCATGTTTTTCTATTGTAAAGAGAGTCAAGTACTGCTGATATTATCGGTAGCAGGCGGTTGCATGCTGGCCTTTTGCATTGCCGAATGCTCTTTCTCAATCTCGGCCAATGTTTTTTTGTGCGCCGACAGCGCACGCCGATGTCGAAACACAATCGGCACCATGGCTAACACACCAAGTACCGCACCCGCTAAAAAGAACACCAGTAACATGATCACTAAAGGCGCTGACTGGGCATAACCGAAGAAATAATACAGGGTTACAATTTGATCATTTTTTAGCGCAAAGCCGAAAAAAATAACAAACAATATGATGGTGAGAATTCTGGAAATGATTTTCATATTTCTTTCATCGCGCAATCTTGCTGCGCACTTTTTAGCGAAGTCAAATTAAACCCAAATTCTGCATTTGGCTACCGTCAATGTGTAAAATTTCTGATACTTCGTGCAAAAACCGAGATTGACGGCAATTGTACATCTGCGCTTTTGATTTACGCTGAAATCAACAGACCCTAGTCAAATTGTACGCGAAAAAAAACGGCATTTCGGAAATCCGTCATGCCGTTTTATTTTAACCAGACACTTAAATAAAGCGCCTGTTGCTATTCACCAATTATTCATCACGAATCGGTTGTCCCACCATTGCATCGACGCGCTCCCGCAGTTCTTTGCCAGGTTTGAAGTGCGGCACCCGTTTTTCCGGCACCATCACTTTTTCACCTGACTTGGGGTTGCGCCCAATACGTGGTGGCCTGCTGTTTAAGGCAAAACTACCGAAACCACGAATCTCGATACGCTGACCTTTCGCCAAGGACTCAGCCATCGCATCGAGAATGGTTTTGACGGCGATATCCACATCTTTGGCAACCAGTTGTGGATAACGCTCCGCCAGACGAGCAATCAGCTCAGACTTGGTCATACAGGAAACCTCAATGACGTCGTTTGTGCTTAGTTCTTGTTATCAAGTTTTGCTTTTAACAAAGCACCCAGGCTGGTGGTACCAGAAGCTGCATTCGAGTCTGACGACATCTTTTGCATCGCTTCTTGTGTTTCAGCAGAGTCTTTTGCCTTGATCGACAACTGAATGCTACGTGCTTTACGGTCGATGTTCAGTACCAATGCTTCCACTGAATCGCCGACTTTCAAGTGCGTACCAGCATCTTCCACACGGTCACGTGAAATTTCTGAAGCGCGCAAATAGCCTTCTACTTCGTCAGCCAATTGAATCACTGCGCCTTTGGCTTCCACTGATTTCACCGTACCGGTGACCGTTGCGCCTTTGTCGTTCATTGCGCAATAGTTGTTGAATGGATCGCCTTCAAGTTGTTTTACACCCAGAGATACGCGTTCACGCTCAACGTCGATCGCCAATACCACGGCTTCCAGCTCATCACCCTTCTTGAAACGACGTACCGCTTCTTCGCCAGTTTCATTCCAGGACAAATCAGACAAATGAACCAAGCCGTCAATGTTGCCAGACAAGCCGATAAATACGCCGAAATCAGTGATGGATTTGATCGCGCCACGTACTTTGTCGCCTTTTTTGAAGTTGATCGCAAAATCATCCCAAGGATTGGCTTTGCATTGCTTCATACCGAGGCTGATACGACGACGGTCTTCATCGATTTCCAGAACCATGACTTCCACTTCGTCACCTAATTGCACAACCTTGTTTGGTGCGACGTTTTTGTTAGTCCAATCCATTTCAGACACGTGAACCAAACCTTCGATACCTTGCTCGACTTCAACGAACGCGCCGTAGTCGGTCAGGTTCGTTACTTTACCGAACAAACGGGTGTTTTGTGGGTAACGACGTGCTAAGCCAGTCCATGGGTCATCGCCCAATTGCTTCACGCCGAGGGAAACACGGTTTTTCTCTTGATCAAACTTCAGGATCTTGGCGGTGATTTCCTGACCGACTGTCAATACTTCGGAAGGATGACGTACACGACGCCATGCCAGATCAGTGATATGCAACAAGCCATCGATACCGCCCAGATCAACGAACGCGCCGTAGTCAGTGATATTTTTGACCAGACCAGTCACGACGGTACCTTCTTTCAGGTTTTCCATCAATTTTTGGCGCTCTTCGCCCATCGACGCTTCTACCACAGCGCGACGTGACAACACCACGTTGTTACGCTTACGATCAAGCTTGATGACCTTGAATTCCATGGTCTTGCCTTCGTATGGTGTAGTGTCCTTGACAGGACGTGTATCCACCAATGAGCCAGGCAGGAAAGCGCGGATGCCGTTGGTCAACACAGTCAGACCACCTTTGACTTTGCCATTGACCGTACCGACCACCATTTCGCCAGATTCGAGCGCTTTTTCCAACGCCAGCCATGAGGCCAGACGCTTGGCTTTGTCGCGTGACAAAATTGTGTCGCCGAAACCGTTTTCCAGCGAATCAATCGCTACGGAAACGAAATCACCGACATTAACTTCCAATTCACCTTGGTCGTTTTTAAATTCTTCAACAGGGATAAAGGCTTCAGATTTGAGGCCAGCGTTAACGATCACAAAATTGTGGTCGATACGAACGACTTCAGCAGAGATCACCTCACCGGAACGCATATCCTGACGTGACAAGGATTCTTCGAATAAAGCTGCGAAGCTATCGGCGCCAGTTGCGAAATCTTGATTCATGAAAACAGTAGACATAATATTGACGAGTTAGCCGGAATAGGACGAAAGGTCTATTAACCGGGTTAGGTTAAACAACCCCACCGTGAGCTTTGCGCTACAGCAGGACCAGTTTTTTTGATGCCATCAGGGGGAAGCGCACTTAATCACTGCATACATCTAGCGCATCACCGCAATCACACTAATCACACCAAAAATTTTGTTGCATTGGCATACAAATCCAGCACCACCGCCACCGCCTGATCGACGCTCATGTCAGAGGTATCCAGAATATACGCCCCTGGTGCCGGAAGTAACGGTGCTGTCGCCCTTGTGGTATCACGTAGGTCGCGCTCCGCCAAATCTTTTACCAAGTCTTCCATATTAGCAGAAAAACCCTTTTCAATCAATTGCTTATAACGTCTATTTGCACGGGCGACAACACTCGCCGTCAAATACACTTTTTGCACGGCGTCAGGGAAGATCACGGTACCCATGTCGCGCCCATCGGCAACCAGCCCTGGTTCCTGGCGGAAAGATAGTTGCAAATCAACCAAGGCACGGCGCAATTTAGGCAACACTGCAATTTTCGAGGCGGCTACGCCAATCGCCTCGGCGCGTAAGGCGTCGCTAACATCTTCGCCATTCAGCAAGACATGACCATGCTTGAAATGACAGGGCAAGCCGTGCGCCAAAGCAGCAAGACGGGTTTCATCGTCCAATGCAATCGCCTGACGCGTTGCGGCCAACGCAGTCAGGCGATATAAGGCGCCGGAATCCAGATAGTGAAAGCCCAACGCCTGCGCCACACGCTGCGCCACCGTGCCTTTACCCGAAGCAGTTGGTCCATCAATCGCTATTACCGGCCAGAGTTTATTCATTTTTAAGGGAGTATATCTAAAAATAGTGCCTTTACCGCACATTAATAAAGCGTGTCAATACAATACATACACTAGTATATAAATTACTATATATCAGCTTGTGCGACAAATTTTGACACCGAAAGTCACCTTAATTGATGGATAAAAAAATAACTTTTTCTAGCAACTTCACGACAATTCATTTTAACAAGCAAACAGTCTTGACGATCTTATCGCCCTTGAATGCTGGCAAACACCTGAAAATAATCAGGAAAGGTTTTGGCGACGCAATGCGGCTCATTAATTCTCAACGCTGCGCCTTGCATGGTCTTGCCATTCAAGCTTGCCAGCGAAAAGCACATCGCCATGCGGTGATCGTCATAAGTATCGATGGTGGTTGCCTGTAACTGACTTGGTGGTGTTACGCTCATGTAATCAGCGCCCTCTTCCACTGTCGCGCCCAGCTTGCGTAATTCGGTTGCCATGGCGGCCAGCCGGTCAGTTTCCTTCACCCGCCAACTGCCAATATTGCGCAGCACCGTTGACCCTTTGGCGTACAAGGCGACCATCGCAATCGTCATGGCGGCATCAGGAATGTGATTAAAATCCATGTCGATCGCCTGCAATTCACCAGCGCAACTGGCTTCTAACCAATTATCACCGCGCTCAATCTGCGCGCCCATTTTTTCCAGCGCTTCTGCAAAACGCACATCGCCCTGAATACTTTGACTGCCAACACCCTCTACCCGCACCGGCCCACCACTAATTGCGCCAGCGGCTAAAAAGTAAGATGCCGACGAGGCATCACCTTCGACGTGGATCACGCCCGGCGCACGATATTTTTGCCCTTGTGCAATCGTAAACCGCTGCCAGCCATCGGCCTCGCGCTGCACGGTGACACCAAAGCGCTGCATCAGGTTCAGGGTGATTTCAATGTAGGGTTTTGAGATCAGCTCGCCAATCACTTCGAGCACCACATCATGGCTTTGATTCATCAATGGTGCGGCCATCAGCAAGGCAGTTAAAAATTGGCTCGACACATTGCCTTTGACTTGCAGCACCCGCGCAGCCATCGCACCACGCCGAATATGCAGAGGTGGAAAACCGGGGTTACCGGTGTAATCAATTTGCGCACCAGCAGCGTTTAAAGCATCCACCAAATCACCGATTGGCCGCTCATGCATACGTGGCACACCGTGCACCGTATAGCTACCGCCCAACACCGCCAAAGCCGCTACCAGAGGGCGAATGGCGGTACCCGCATTGCCCATAAACAAATCAGCCTGCGCGTTGGGGAAATGGCCTGCCACACCTTGCACGGTAAAATCTTGACTCGCATTTTCCTGCGTCCAGCGCACACCCAAAGAGCGCAAGGCATTCAGCATCACGCTGGTGTCATCGGAGGCCAATAAATCTCTGATGTAGGTGGTACCGTCTGCCAGCGCCGCCAGCAATAAAGTACGATTGGAAATACTTTTGGAGCCGGGCAAACGCACAGTGCCTTGGATATGAGAGGCCGGTAATAAATCAATGTAGGCGGGGTAACTGGTCATGATGTGCTTCTTAAAAACTTTACGATGAAAAGGGATACTGATAATAGACAAGCAATGCAAGAGTGGCGGTGCACAAGTATTTAATCAATACTTAATCACCACCATCCTGACGCTGCTTTTCAGCCGACTCGATGGCATTGATCCAATTATGTCTGGCGCGCTGCGCATTGCTGTAAATTGCTTCGATGCTCAGCGCATCTTGTGTAACGATGGCTTGCCGCAGTTGCGCCAATTGCTGTGTGTAGGCATCCAGCTCCTGCAACAAGGCATGACGATTGGCCAGCGTAATGTCGCGCCACATTTCTGGTGAAGAACCCGCAATCCGCGTGAAGTCACGAAAACCGCTGGCGGCGTATTGAAACAACAAATCTGCGTGCGGCTTTTTGGCGATATCGTCGACCAACGCGTAAGCCAGCAAATGCGGAAGGTGGCTCACCGAAGCAAAAACTTTATCGTGTTCTTGCGGACTTAAATAATGTACTAACGCACCGCACTGCTGCCACGCATTGGCAACCGCCGCCACTGCCACTTCGGCATTCTCTGGCAACGGAGTAATCACGACTTTTTTGCCCACATACAAATCGACCAAGGCGGCTTCCGGGCCATTCATTTCGCGCCCGGCAATCGGATGGGCCGGCACAAATTGTCCGATACGCGTACCCAACACTGCCCGTGCAGCCTGCTCCACATCGGACTTAGTACTGCCCGCATCGCTAATGATCGTATGACTTTGCAGGTGCGGCAAAATTGATTTTAATATCGACCCGGTTTGCGCCACCGGTGCGGCAATTAAAATCAAATCTGCGTTGCTGATAGCTGCTGCAAGTTGGTCCACCCGCACCACTTCATCGATCATCCCCAATTGCTGTGCGCGCTGCAGCGACGAGAGGCTACGCCCTACGCCAATGATATGGCAAGATTGCTCTGCTTTTTTCAAGGCAAGCGCAAACGAGCCGCCGATCAGGCCAACCCCAAAAATAACGATTCGCTGAAAATGACCTGGCATGGATTTCGTCATTTTGAATTAAATAGTGCAAGGGTAAGAACCCAACACTTTAAAAAACGCCGCACTGGCATGCAGCTCCGCCATTGCCGCCGCAACTTGCGGTTGCATGACGTGGCCTTCGACATCAACGTAAAAATAATATTCCCAATTGCCGGTACGCGCCGGGCGCGATTCAAAACGTGTCATCGAGACGTTGTGCTTCGACAAAGGGGCCAATAAATCGTACAGCGCGCCCGCCTTGTTTGGCACGGCCAGTACCAGCGACGTTTGATCTTTTCCGCTTGGCGTGGTGCGCAGACGCCCAACCACGGCAAAGCGCGTGCGATTGTGCGGATCGTCCTGAATATGCGCGCTGACAATCCCAAGTGTATATTGTTGCCCGGCGATTTCGCTAGCAATCGCCGCGATGCTGGCATCCATACCCGCCATGCGTGCTGCTTCGGCATTTGACGCCACCGCCTGTCGCTCGATATGCGGAAAATGCTGATTCAGCCACGCTTGGCATTGCGCCAGAGCCTGCGAGTGCGCGCAGATACGGGTAACGCCATCCATATTGCCGGTCTTACTCATCAGACTGTGCTGCACCGGAATCGCTACCTCACCGCTAATCGCCAGACTGGTTTGCAGCAATAAATCGAGCGTGCGATTGATCGCCCCTTCTGAAGAATTTTCGATTGGCACTACGCCAAAATCGGCCGTACCAGCTTCTGTAGCGCGAAATACTTCATCGATAGAGACACAAGGCATGGCTTCAATCGCATGGCCAAATTGTTTGTACACGGCCTGCTCGCTGAAGGTACCGACTGGCCCCAAAAACGCCACCACCACACGCCGTTCCAAAGCACGGCAGGCGGACATCACTTCACGGAAAATTAATTGGATATCGACACTATCTAATGGCCCAGGATTTTTCTCCGCCACGTTACGCAGCACTTGCGCTTCGCGCTCGGGGCGAAAAATGGGTGCGTTAGTTTCTGCTTTGAGATGCCCAACAGCCTCTGCGACGCGAGCACGTTGATTCAGCAAGTCGAGAATTTGCGCGTCAATTGCATCAATTTGCTGACGCAAGGGAGCTAACTTGTTATCGCTCTTGTCGTTACTCATTTCTTCACCTAAAAACCGTTTGTTTGTTCAAGTCTTCTTCGGGCATGGCTCAAAGAATCCAGATATTCATTCAAGATCACGGCCAAATTTTTGATTTGGGTCGTCAGTGTTTCCAGGTGAAAGAGTGATGCTCAATTTAGAACGACTAACGAAAATGAAAACGCTGATTTTTTATCTGATTTTACCTAATTTGCCGTCACGTAGAGCTCAAGCGTGCTGCGCTGCAAATGCCCGCATATACGCGACCAAGGCTTGTACACCTTCGATAGGCATCGCGTTATAAATCGATGCACGCATCCCGCCCACCGACTTATGGCCTTTCAATTGCAACAAACCTTGCTCTTTTGCGCCCGCCAAAAAATCTGCATTCAAACTTTCATCTTTCAGATAGAACGGGATATTCATGCGAGAACGGCAGTCTTTCGCAATCCGGCTTTCGTAAAAGTCGGTGCTATCCAGATAGTCATACAAGAGGTTTGCTTTGGCGATATTGATGACTTCCATCGCCGCCACACCACCCTGGCGCTTTAACCACTGGAACACCAATCCGGCAATATAAATCGCATAGGTCGGCGGGGTATTGAACATCGAATCATGTTCCGCCACAATTTTCCAGTTAAAGGCGGATGGGCAGCAAGACAAGGCACGCTCCAGCAAATCATCGCGCACGATCACAATCGTCAACCCAGCGGGACCGATATTTTTTTGTGCGCCACCATAGATCACGCCGTATTTTTCGACATCAATTACGCGTGACAAAATATGCGAAGACATATCTGCCACCAACGGTGCGCCGTTGGTTTCGCTGGCAATATCGGGGGCAAATTGATATTCAACACCATCCACTGTTTCGTTGGTGCAGATATGCACGTAGGCGGCATCCTTGCTGAGTTGCCAGCTGTCGCGTGCGGGAATAACAGAAAATTTTTCCGCTTCTGAAGATGCCGCAATATGCACGCGACAATATTTGCGTGCTTCGTTGGCTGATTTCACTGACCATGAGCCGGTGATTACATAATCGGCGCGTGCTGGCTGTTCAGCCAAATTGCCACCTGCCAGATTCATCGGTACGATGGCATTCTCAGCAATTGCACCGCCTTGCATGAACAAAATTTTATAATTTTCAGGCACCGCCAACAATTCACGCAGATCACGTTGAGCGGCTTCGTGTATTGACATAAATTCCGGTCCGCGATGACTCATTTCCATCACCGACATACCACTACCATGCCAATCCAGCATTTCCTGTGCAGCTTGCTGCAATACCTCTTTCGGCAATACCGCAGGGCCTGCTGAAAAATTATAAATAGTCATGCACTTTCTGCCTTTGTAGTTTCATTTTTATTTAACCTGGTTATTCAGTCACTTCGCTACCATCAGAACCATCGTTATTGCTGTCACCGTCTGCGCTAATATCGGTATCTGCATCGGTCTCAACGATACGCTGTAAGCCAGATAACTTGGTGCCATCTTCCACGGCGATCAAGGTGACGCCTTGGGTAGCACGACCCATTTCACGAATTTCAGCAACCCGGGTACGAATCAAAACACCCCCAGTGGTAATCAACATGATTTCGTCAGACGCTTCCACCAGTGTAGCGGCGACCACTTTGCCATTACGCTCGGAGGTTTGAATCGCAATCATGCCTTTGGTGCCGCGACCATGACGTGTGTATTCAGAAATTGGCGTGCGTTTTCCGAAGCCGTTTTCTGTTGCCGTGAGCACTGACTGTTGCTCGTTTTCTGCCACCAGCAAGGCAATCACTTGCTGCCCTTCCTCCAGATTCATGCCACGTACACCGCGCGCGGTACGACCCATCGGGCGCACATCATTTTCATCAAAACGCACCGCTTTACCAGAGTCGGAGAACAACATCACATCATGTTTGCCATCGGTCAATGCAGCACCAATCAAGAAATCCCCCTCATCCAGATCAACCGCAATGATGCCGGCTTTACGTGGGTTACTGAAATCAGTCAACGGTGTCTTTTTCACGGTGCCCAAACTGGTGGACATAAACACGTAGTGATCTTCAGGGAAAGTACGATTTGCGCCAGACAAAGGCAAAATCACCGTAATTTTTTCACCGTCTTGCAAGGGGAACATATTCACAATCGGCTTGCCACGTGAGTTGCGCGAGCCTTGCGGCACTTCCCACACTTTCAGCCAATACATACGGCCGCGATTGCTAAAGCACAAAATATAATCATGGGTATTGGCGACGAATAGCTGTTCGATCCAATCGTCTTCCTTGGTCGCCATTGCCTGCTTGCCGCGGCCACCACGTTTTTGTGCACGATACTCGGACACCGGCTGTGATTTCATGTAGCCGGTATGCGATAAGGTCACGACCATATCTTATGGTGTGATCAAATCTTCCGTTTCCAGATCGGTTGCATTTAGCGAAATCTCTGAGCGACGCACATCTTTATTGCCAGTGCCATATTCATTCATACAGGCTGTCAACTCGTCATTGATAATCAGGGTAACGCGCTCTGGTTTAGACAGAATATCTAATAAGTCAGCAATTTCCAGCATGACTTCTTTGTATTCGTTAACGATCTTGTCTTGCTCTAAGCCTGTCAGACGTTGCAAACGCATTTGCAAAATTTCTTGCGCCTGATCGTCGGATAATTTATACAAACCATCTTTTTGTATACCGTAATGCTTAGGCAAATTTTCTGGGCGGAACGCTTCGATACCGCCAGGATTATCGGCCGCGGTGCGCATCAACATTTCGCGCACCATCGAACTATCCCAAGCACGAGTCATCAACTCTTGCTTGGCAATCGGTGGTGTCGGTGCCGCTTTGATGATGGCAATGAAATCGTCAATATTGGCTAATGCCACCGCCAAACCTTCCAGCACATGCCCGCGCTCACGCGCCTTGCGCAATTCAAATACGGTGCGCCGCGTTACCACTTCACGCCGATGCGAGAGGAAACACTCCAGCATTTGCTTTAAGTTCAGCAGTTTTGGTTGACCATTGACCAGCGCCACCATGTTCATGCCAAACGTGTCTTGCAATTGCGTTTGCTTGTATAAATTATTCAAGACCACTTCAGGCACTTCGCCGCGCTTGAGTTCGATCACTACGCGCATGCCTGATTTATCAGATTCATCACGAATATCAGAAATACCATCGAGCTTTTTATCGCGGACATTTTCAGCAATGCGTTCAAGCAAAGATTTTTTGTTCACCTGATACGGCAACTCATCAACGATGATTGCAGTACGACCTTCTTTGCCAAATTCCTCAAAATGCGTTTTAGCGCGCATCACTACTCTGCCGCGCCCAGTGCGATAGCCGTCACGCACACCAGATACACCATAAATAATGCCGCCAGTTGGGAAATCGGGCGCCGGAATGATTTCGATTAATTCGTCGATGGTGCAATCTTGATTGCGCAATACATGCAACGCACCGGTAATCACTTCGGTAATATTGTGCGGCGGAATATTGGTCGCCATACCCACCGCAATACCAGACGCACCATTAATCAATAGATTCGGAATACGGGTTGGCAATACGGAGGGTTCTTTTTCTTTGCCGTCATAGTTCGGTACGAAATCAACGGTTTCCTTTTCGATGTCCGCCAGAATTTCATTGGCGATTTTATCGAGGCGACATTCGGTATACCGCATCGCCGCCGCATTATCACCATCAACCGAACCGAAATTGCCTTGCCCATCCACCAAGGTATAACGTAAGGAAAAATCCTGCGCCATCCGCACCAGCGTGTCATAAATAGAAGCATCGCCATGCGGGTGATATTTACCCATGGTTTCACCGACCACTCGCGCGCATTTCACAAATGGCCGGTTGTACACATTATTCATCTCATGCATGGCAAACAAAACGCGCCGATGCACGGGTTTTAAACCGTCACGAACGTCTGGCAAAGCGCGTCCAACGATCACGCTCATGGCGTAATCGAGGTAGCTCTTGCGCATTTCTTCTTCAAGGGAAATCGGGAGTGTTTCTTTAGCGAATTGATCCATTGGCGGTCAGACAGAGGTACAGCGTGGTTAAATAAAATAAGCTCGACAAATAAGCTCGATAAATCAGCTCAATAAAGCAGCTCAACAAACAAGCCCGCGACAAGCCTGCGTTGCATGGCATAAAGCCCTTAAAATGACGCGGACATCAAGCACAAACTAGACGATCTTGGATGCAGCACGACATTGCACACTATGTGCACACCATGCTTTTTATTATTGCGTCAAGTCGCTGATTCTAACACGCCTGCCCCCTTAGATCACTGTTTTCAAAACAGCCGAATTGACAATCAAGGGCAGCAAAAGTCTATTCACAAGACTGTTTCTCGTCTGTGACAAGTCTCTCGGAATTCGCACAAAATTTGCACAAATCGGCTTTTCATTGCCCCAATGCAGTAAATAATCGAGGCAAACCCGCTCCAAATAAAAACTCAACGCACTGAAATTGCACAAAACGATTCCTGTTGCCAAAACACGACATAATTCGCAAAATGGTAGTTTGCCAATTTCACAGTCGAATTTGAGCAGGGTAATTGTGGCAAAATGCGAGGGTCAACTTTACCAAAAGTATGGCGCGCAACTAGGATGATCGTGAGCCTGATTGCGCAAAGTACGTAATGGTATTGTCATGAGGCACGTGGTAGTATTCTGTTTTATGCAGTCCTTTTTGCGCAGTTCGTCTGCAATTATTCTCACCCGAGAGGAGATATATGAAAATTCTAATCAAGCTCGTGATCGCAGCGTCCGCAGTCGCCGCCATTTCCGCTTCAGCTCAATCCATTACCGATATCCAAGCAAAGAAGCCACACAGTGGTTATGTACAAGATAGTCGTGGCGTAATCGTTCGTGATCCTTATGGCCTGTGCTGGCGTACAGGGTTTTACACACCAGCTGATGCAGTTGCTGGTTGTGATGCGCCAATTGCTCAAGCTGCACCAGTAGCTGCACCAGCTCCTGCACCTGCTCCGGTAGCTGCACCTGCTCCAGCGCCTGCCCCAGTAAAACCAGCTGCGCCAACCTCTGAAAAAGTCACTTTTGCTGCCGACGCATTCTTTGATTTTGATAAATCAGTTTTGAAGCCTGAAGCAAAAGCAAAGCTTGACGATATGGCTGCAAAATTGAAGAGCATCGATCTGGAAGTTGTGATCGCTGTTGGTCACACTGATTCGGTTGGTACTGATGCTTACAATCAAAAATTATCAATCCGCCGTGCAGATGCTGTAAAAGCCTATTTGGTGAATGCTGGAATTGATGCTAACCGTGTCTACACAGAAGGCAAAGGCGAAGCCCAACCTGTAGCTGACAACAAAACCGCAGCGGGACGTGCGCAAAATCGTCGCGTTGAAATTGAAGTTGTTGGCACACGTTCGACCAAGAAATAATTTAAATCTTTTCAATCCAACGATTGATTGCTTGATTTAAGTCTAGGTCGGTACAAAAAACCTCGCTACGGCGAGGTTTTTTATTGCCCGCTTAATTTCACATACAATAGCAATTTTAATTGATTCCACATTGCGCCATGCCACGTTGATTCAAGCAATAACGTGCAGCGACATGATCACGTCCGTCAAAGTGAAATAACCATGAACAATCTCAACGTCGATACCGCAGAAATACAAAAGTTCAGTGATCTCGCTCATCGTTGGTGGGATCCCACTTCTGAGTTTCGCCCTTTACACGAAATCAATCCTCTACGCTTAGAATGGATCAACCAGTGTGCTCCGTTAGCAGGAAAAAAGGTCATTGATGTTGGTTGCGGTGGCGGCATCCTAGCTGAGTCGATAGCGAAAAAAGGGGCTTCAGTCACCGGTATTGACCTATCAGAAAAAGCGCTAAAAGTGGCCGACTTACATGGACTCGAATCTGGCATCCAAGTGCATTACGAAAAAATTGCAGCAGAAGAAATCGCCCTCCGCGATGCCGGTCGATTCGATGTGGTCACCTGCATGGAAATGCTAGAACACGTGCCAAACCCCGCATCCATTATTCAAGCCTGCGCAGATTTAGCCAAGCCCGGCGGGAAAATATTTTTTTCCACCTTGAACCGCAATCCAAAATCCTATCTCTTCGCCATTCTTGGAGCCGAATACCTCATGCAGCTATTACCCAAAGGCACGCATGACTACGCCAAATTTATCACGCCAGCTGAACTTGCCAGTAGCATCCGACAAACTGGCTTGCAACTCAATGTAATGAAAGGCATGAGCTATAACCCTTTCAGCAAAATGTATACGCTCAACCACGATACCAGTGTGAACTATCTAGTCGCTTGCACGAAGCCGCTATAAAACAAAACCAAAAATGCTTCGGTCAAAAAATGAAATCACTTTCATCCGTCAACACTATGCCAATAAGGATTTAAGTGTTCGGAAAACTTGTTGTTGAAGCATTGAAAATCAACAGACTGTCACCAATTTGATTGGATGAGCAGTTGCTCAGTTCGGATCCATTCATTTTAATTGCGCCAAAATCATGTTTACACCTAGTGTTATATTGTTTGACCTTGACGGCACGCTGGCTGATACAGCACCCGATCTTGCTGCCGCCATTAATCAAATGCGCGCGCTGCGCAACTTGGCTGAGCAGCCTTATGTCAGCCTGCGCCCATTCGCCTCCGCTGGTGCGCGTGGTCTATTGCAAGCCGGTTTTGGTATCACACCAGAACAACCTGACTATGAAGCAATGCGCTTAGAATTTTTAAACATTTACGAATCGGCACTGGCAGTACAAAGTAAGCTTTTCCCACAAATTGATACGCTGCTCGATGGCCTGAGTGAATTCAATATTCCCTGGGGCATCGTCACCAACAAAGCCAGCCGATTTACCACGCCACTCATTCCACTACTGCAACTAGAAAACGCGGCCACCGTCATTTCTGGCGACACTACCGAACACGCAAAGCCGCATCCCGCTCCTTTACTCGAAGCTGCCCGCCGATTAGATGTTTCACCCAAGAAATGCTGGTATGTTGGCGACGATCTACGCGATATTGAAGCAGCCAAGGCCGCAGGCATGATGAGCATCGCCGCCGCTTGGGGCTACTGTGGCGCAACTGAGCCTACCCACTGGAAGGCAGACGCCATACTCGATTCACCATTAGAATTACTCGAATTAATTCGCGCTAAAATTTTATCGTCTACACCTCTTGAATAGCACGAGCGACACCCCATTTTTAGAGTATACTGAACAGCACTTTGGGGACGACCTGGTTTCGACAGGGGTTGCAAAGCAGCGCAGGGCATACCGAGGCCTGACTACCTCGTAAATACAATCAGAACTTTATAACTGCAAACGATAACTCGTACGCATTAGCCGCTTAATACCGGCTAGCCTTACACCGCTTCTTCCCTAGGGCGGGCTGGCAACAGCAGTAAGGACATTCATAGGGAATCGTCTTGAGTCGAGTTACTTGGCACAAGATTAAACAATAGGTAACTCGTTTAGCCGCAGCGTGTGCGTCCGCGTCGTCTAGATTAAATTAAATGGCAGCACTAAGTATGTAGAACTGTCTGTAGAGTGCTTCTGGACGCGGGTTCGATTCCCGCCGTCTCCACAAAATACTTCAAAGTCTCACAAAGTGGGACAAAAACCCGTTACTATTCATAGGAGAACGGTTTTTTTATACCCAACGATGCCAAGCCATAACCAGTAACACCAATGCTAAAATGCGGTAACTTTCACAGTAAACCTGAAATTAGACGGTTACTACATTTCAAGTTACTTCATTTTTTAGTTGCTGCTCTGGAGTTGGTACCATAGCAATTAATAAAATATCTAACAACACTATCCGGTCAATTAAAAAAGACACAACAATTATTGACGGAAAGAAACATCTAGACGATAACGGCGGCGTTTACTTGCTTTTAGAAGTGAAGCGAGGTGGCAGAGCATGGTGCTTGAATTACAGCGTAGGTGGAAAGCGCAAAACGCTTAACCTAGGAATCTGCCGCGAT
>OFRM01000334.1_pt1 | contig 20664 bp, 36 predicted proteins | sample 1543101 | NCBI WGS metagenome assembly OFRM01 (sample SAMN07774223, study PRJEB24372) | wastewater metagenome | isolation source: Exp Tend VB 0WW | collected 2016-02
GATGTTTCATCTGGAGCTTCTACTATGAAATCATCCCCTTGGCGCAATTTTAGTAGTACAGAACCTGATAATTTGTATCTATTCATCTTCTTCCTCAATCTCTGTGCAGTCAAAGCTTACTAAATCTCCATGCCAGTCAGCTTCTTCAATGAGAGCTTCAATAAAATTGTCTCTAGCACTTTCTTCATCCATTGCTTCGATTTCAACATCTGACATTCTAATTACAAGCTTTCCCGAACAATTAAAGGTCTTCATTTTCTTCCTCATCTTCGTCAGAGAAAATTTCCTCTACAAAACTTGCTTCTTCACAAACTTCATCGCAATCTTCAAGTTCTACCTTCTGAAACTCGTTAGCTGCTTCTTGCTCATCTTCAGCTTCAATTGTTGTACATACGTAGTATGATTTTCTGCCATTGACATGAAAGGTTTTCATTTATCTTTAGAATACTCCATTTCTAATTCAAAGATTTTACAGCTTGGCATTTCTGTATAAGGCTGTAGTTTAAAATCGCTAATTTCAAATAAGCAAGATTCTTTAGGTTGAGACTCAGCTATCTTTTCCATAGCTGGTTTATCAAGTCCGTAATCTAAATATCTAGTACATCGTCTCATTAGTGAATACTAGCCCAATCTATTCCTACTTGTGGTTTAGCTTTCAACTTCACCTTTAATTTAAAGGCTCTTTCGTTAAAAGCATTCTCCATGTGATATTTTATAATGCCTTTTGCTTCTTCAATTACAGCTTCATCATCCGGCGCCTCAAAAAGAAGCTCATCATGAATTTGAAGAAGCATAATTACATCCAATTCTTTTAGACGCTGATCTTCTTCAATTGCAAGCATGACAATTCTCATAATGTCAGCTGCATCATTCTGAATAGAGTTCTTGCTCTGTCTTTCAGCTTCAAGCATGTCTTTGTAGTTGACAGAATCAATAGAACCTAAATTTCTATAACGTCCCAACAGAGATTGAACACGTTTCTCTCTATGAGCAGTCTCAATTTGATTCTCTAGATACAGTTTTACCTTAATGAACTCATTTAGAAGCAAATCAATGTATTCTTGGGCTTCTACTGGTGAAACGATTCTAGAGACTTCAATTAGCTGTTCTGTATGCTCGTTTCTAACAACTCCATATCTTTCCCGCAAATCATCAATGAAGAGCTTGATTTTTCTCTTATTGGTGAATTTCCTTTTATCAATCCACTTATTTATAATTGGGAGCCCAGCAATGTGATGACAAGTATCACTTTCCCAATCAATTGGGTAGACTGTCAAACAATAAGGACACTGCTTACTTTTGGCTGTAGGATCTGCATCTCTAAAATCATTTGTAAGATCTTCCCCTAACTTGTCGCAGCCAATACCATAAGCACAGCCGTACCACACTTTCTTGATGGAACTTCTTTTATCAATAATCTGGCGCTCATTAAAGGGAAGATTGGGATAACCTACCGAGTCAGCCTTATCTTTGATGCTCTTGCAATAATCGTAGTCATAAGCATAGATTCTTGACACAGCAAAAATATGCAAGTCCTTACCAGCTTCAATTGCCTCAATCATTTTCTCATCGCCGGAACGATGAGCCAGAATGACTAATTCGAGCTGACTAAAATCTGCATCCAACAAAACCCTGTTTACAGGCGCAATAAAAGCTCTTCGAATACCAAAGATGTCATTTTCTCCAACAGGGATATTCTGTAAGTTAGGACCATTAGAATTCAATCGTCCCGAAACAGTATGTCCTCTTAATGTTGATCTAATTCTTCCATCTGGAGAAACATCTTCTTGAAGCCCTTTTATATAGGTGCTGTATAACTTTGAGATCTTTCGATGCTCTTGCAATTTAGCAGCGAACTTATCTCCTTGATTAACCCATATTTTAATGGCCTTCTCATCTACTGAATCAGGATTACCTTTCTTCCTTTCAATTAATGGCTTACCGAGTTTTCCAAAGAAGAACTTCTTTAGTTGAGCCGGAGAGCGCAAATTGATGTTCTCACCAGTCATTTTCATAAACTCAGCTTCAATAGAATCAATCTTTTTCTTGGCTACAACTTCTAATTGTTTAAGGTAGCCAGTACTGAGAGCGATTCCTCTACGTTCCAAGTTGTATAAAACGCGGGCAAAGGGAACCTCGATTGCTAAATAATAATCCCATAATGTCCATCTATTAACAGTTCCATCATTATTATAAGTAGGAGGGTAACAATCGATCGATTGCAGCTTCTTCTTTAAATAATCAGCAACATGCCAATTGGCATAAGGATCAAGTCCAGCATACTGTTTAGCGTCAGTTAATCCTTCTGGAGTTGAAATCTTACGTAAGATAGCATCTTTTGCTGTATCAGCTGCATGAGTCTTTGTTGCACGTTGGAAAGGAAAGACTTCCTTAAAATCTCTCATTTGAAGACCGCAGTAATCTAAAGCACAGTCCTTTAAACCATGACGACCTTCACGATTTTCATCGTACAACCAGTCCATGGTTACAGAGTTCCAAATATCGGCCGTAATGTTAATTCCGACATTTGCTGCCCAATGTATGTCAATTGGTAGGTTGGAGCCAATTAATCTTGGAACTGTCTCTAAATAATTTTTCATAACCGAATGATGTAAAACGTCAGCCATAGCGCCAAATCTCTCAACTCCATCGCTCAAAGAAAACATCAGGGGGTAATCTTTTGTTAAGTCTAATCCCGAACTCTCGGTATCATAGCTTACTTCTGGCCTTGTGCTTATATATTTAACACACTCAATAATTTGCTGCTCAGTATCCAACCACCGACATGGAGGAATTTTTTTCCAGTCTGTCATACAGTAATCTCCTTACAAGCTCCGCATTGATAAAAATAACCCCCATAAGTTGGTTGATAATGAAGGCTGGTATCTCTATAAGGAGCAATGAATTTATTGCACGGTTTACATAACTTTTCTCTTTTACAACAATTGGCATATTGACAATGCCAAGTTCCATCCATTCGAAAACCGCCACAAATGGTGGAATCAAACTCACAATTGTCGCAAACCACGTCTAATCTTTATGCTTGGTGTAATTAAAACACAACTTTGAAATATGCTGTGCAAGCACAGAAAGCCACTCAGTATCTTCTTTCATATTAGTAGAGCTGAATTGGTCTATTTGTAAGGATAAAGGACTGCCTGTATATTGTTGTAGTATCAAGCCACTTAATCTACCAATTCTCCTTCCTTCTACAATAAGTTCTAACTCACCATCTTTAATTCCAATTTGAATTGGAAATTCTTCTTTGTCCATTTTCACTCCATAAAAGAAAAGCCGCTGTTCAGCGGCTTTTCTTTTAATCTATTTTAAGTTTTATTGTTTAGGAATTACAACGCCAGCAGAACCTGCAAATTTAGGTCGTTCTTGTACTTCAGTATCTGAACCAGGAATTCTAGGACCACCTGCATAAGCATTTGGTACACCAAGAATTTTAGCTTGAATTTCTGGAGGTAGACACATCTCAGCAATTTCCTTGTCTAGATTGAATAAACCACCATTAATTGAAATTGCTCGATTTACAATCTCAACTAGGGGTTCTTCAACCTCAAATTGATAAGGATTATTTGATGTCTCATCAATAGAAAAGACAGCTTTCATTTTAACTGCTGAATCAGTACCAGCTCCTTCTTTATTAAGTTGGAGTACTGAAGAGTACAGGTCCATTCTTTGTGGAGCTTCAAATGAGCACTTGAGCTTCTTTAATTTCATCTTTCCTTCAGCGTCATAGCAACAATCTGATGCTTCATCTGGAAATCCTGACCAGTTACACTTGGAACATGTAGTTGGAAGTTGTAATTTCTGCTCAATTTTCCCTCTTAACGAACCAAGCATATCTTTAGGATCACTGCCTTGGAGCTTGGAAAAGTCTTCAATAATTACTCCACAACCTCCGCAAAGTGAAGCCTTAGTTACAATTTGTCCACCACAACCTCCACAAGTCCAATTTAGTTGATGGCGAATTCCTCGGTAGAACTTCATTTTCTTCTCACCAGCATTCCAACCATCACCACCTAATACGTTCTTTGTGTGATTGGGGCCTAGTTTTAGCTTAAGAAGTTTACCAAAGACTTTTTCTACGTTTGCAGCACAGAATTTACAAGTATCTCCTTCACATCTTAGAGAGTTGTATAGATATTTGTCTTGATAGGACGCATGATTTCCATCCTTATCAAGTCGAGGAACATTGTGATAGAAGGCGAAATGTACAATCTGGTGCTTAGTTGTAACCGATTTCTTCCAAGGATTGGGCTTAGCTGTGTAATGTTCCTCTTGATAACAACCAACACATTCCTTCTTATTATGTTGCTCTAAACCTGCAGTGCAGATAATAGAAGGATAAGCTGTCTTTTCCCCTTGTTGAATTTGTGTCTTTTGTTCATGATATTCGCCCCAAGGTTTCTTTTGATTATCAACCAAAGATGTAGGATACTCTTCAGGATTCTCTGGGGTAATAAACATAATAGTTTCAATATTGCCTTTAAGTTGAAGCTCCTCCCAGAATTTCTGGATAGGGATATCTCGTTTCTCAAAAGTTTTGTTGCTTCGTTGTGTGGTTCCACTTGTGATATTGATTGGTACTTGGATATTTTTTGGATTGAACATGTTTTTCCTTTTCTTTCTTGTTAGCTATTTCTTTAAAAGTTCTGAGACTTATTATTTTCTTGTTTGCTATTGTGTTTTGTAAGGTTTCTTTATTTAAGTCGTCTGGTTGCTTACTTGGATATTCTACCCTAAAAAGTGAGCAGACTTTATATAATTTGTAAATTACTTCTTCTGTTCCAGATTGTCCAGCTAAATCATTATCCAACATCAAACAATATTTTGTCTTTATCTTGGATAATAACAAAGCCTGAGTTTCAGTTATCCAGCTTCCTAATAATGCCACTACATTTCTGTAGCCGTTTTTCATAAGAAACAGCGCCGCTTTGAAACCTTCTACAATAAATACTTCATCAAGAGCTTCATATTGAGCGCGCTTTAAAATAGTATCAAAATTCCATATCAACTTACTTTTGTCTAAGATTCCATAAGAAGGATACAATTCATCAAACCAAGCTCCATAATCTGATGGTGCTTTATAACCATTTGCTTCATAACACCCTCTATAGACTTTGTACTTTGGCATCATTCCAATAGTAGAACCACCAGAAACTCCAACTAAGTTTCCATGTTCATTTCTTAAAGGGTAGATTATTCGGCTTCTATCGATATGAAAGCCTATTTTGTAAGCCCAAAGTAAATCTTCTGGATAGCCTAAATCAATAAGAGAAGCCGGCTTATAAAGAAAGTGTAAGAGAATTTTCTCATCAAGAATCTGCTCTTCTTTAACAGTTCTAATTGCAAATTTAGGTATTTCAATTCTTGGCTTATACTCTAATTCAACACCTGCAACTATAGATTTGACTTCATGTTCAGGTAACTGAAGCAGAGTAAGGAAATGTTCAATAGAACCTCCCTTATGACAGCCGAAACAGTGAAAAGTACCCGTGTTTAAGTTAAGGAAGCAAGAAGCGTGTTTTTCTTGATGAAAAGGACAGAGGAACTTTATCTCACCTCCACCTTCTTTATAAGATAGGTTAGGAAGTACCTTCCTTATTATCTGTTCTATGTTCATTAAGCATTTCCTCAAACCAGGATTTTCTAACTGCAAACAAGGAATAATCACCAAGCCTAGCTAAGGCGCTTTCTACATTGAAAGCATAGTCTGGACTTAGAGAATGAAGAAGTTCCGAAATCTCCTCAACACTAAGTATGTTCTTAGGCTTCGTTCCTAAAATAAGGTCTACTATACAGGTCTCTCGTAGTCTATCTCTAGTCCATGAGCTTAATGCGCTGCCTACAGCAGCAAATTTTTCTAGGAGCCTCTCTGGATAAAGTTTATAATAGGCATCCTTAGCTTCATCCTTCTTTTTTCGCGCGTCAGAAAAGTAAGTACGATTTGGGATGCCAATTTCTGGGAAAGATACTTCTATTTCTTCTAAAACATACCAATCTTCAATCAGGGACAAGTCAATGAAATCGTATGAACTGAAAACACTTTCACTTTCCCATTCAAACTCATCAAAGAAACTATAATGCTTAATTATCCCTTGCTCCATCCTAACAAAATCAGGAAGAGCTTTTTCTTCATACTTTCCTCTTTCCCAAGATGAGCAAGTTATTTTGTGCCCCTCATATAATTTAGCTAGAGCCCATAACCATTCACCTTCTTCTGCTATCGTCTCTTTCATACAAATTTCGCCTTAATAGGGGTTACGGTTAGTAAAACGCATTCTTGGTTAAATTCTTCTTTATACTTCTGAGCAATTTCTTTGAATCGATTATAAATAGGAAATGCTTCAGAAGCTAATACTATGTGTGATATTAAGGTAGAAGTTTCTTGAATACCTTTCCAAACTCCTCTAATATTACGAGTGGAGTAGGGTAAATCAACAAAGTAAAGATCAATAAAAGCTTGCACCTTATCTTCTTGGTCTGCCAATACTTTTAGGTAATCGTAATTGATTAAATCCCTTGGTAAATTCCAAGTTAAGTAAATTTCTAATTGTAGATATTCTTCCAAATCAACTTCTTCTTTTGGCGCCAAAAGAAGAAGTTCGTTGTTAAGTTCGTTATTCATTGTTTCTCCTTTTCCATAGTTGCTTCTAGGTGTTCAATTCCTTTTACAACTCTTACAACTTTCCTGTTAACCTTTCTAATAGGTGGAACTAGCTGTTTGACATCTGGGATATCAATTTGTATATTTCCTTTGACGTTAATTCTCGAAAAGAAATTTCTCAATTCTATCCAAATTAGCGCAAAAAGAAAGCTGAGGAAGGCTTTAAAAGACTCTGGGTGTTTAGGTTGCTGTTTCATTTATTTTCCGAACAAAGCTACAAAATGACATTGAGGGCACACTCTTTTCTTATTTAGAAATACTCTAGGAAGATGACCCTGAATTTTACCTTGTCTATCTTGCACTTTATCTTGTGCCTCAAATATTAGGATAGAACGTTGATCTACCAATACTTCACAAGTCATTACTGTTTGATCAAAGGGGCAATTAAATACTTGCTCACTCATCGTTTTTCGTTAAAATGCTAAGTCTACAAGCAGATCTATGTAAATCCTCTTGTATACGTTCCAATTGTAGCTTCAAGCTATTTTCTTCTTCAATCAATTTAATATGATGAGATTTTTCTTCTTCTAATTTTTGTTTGTTTGTCATTAGCGTTTTCCATTGGTAAACATTGGCATTTTAGTACCACTTGGAGAAAAGAAGTTCTTACCTTGTGTTTTCTGTTCGTTCACTACTTGTATTCCTGTTCTTTCTGAATTCTCTAAACCTGGTCTGGAATTAATAAAAAACTCTGTTGGACTTCCTCCACCTCTTACACATTGTAATTCAAACTTGGAGCCACGAATTGCATCTTCGAATGTATGAGGTGTGACTTTAATTAGAGCGTCACAGTCTTGTTCAAATGCGTCTGCATAAGCAACTTCTCCCTGTTGGCGATTTGCTTGTGTAATCCCTATAATTGCCACATCCAATTCTCTGGCAATTTGCTTGGCATTTCTTGAAAGATTTGTCATAACTTTCCAATCCATATCAGTTTTCTTGGAGCCGAAATCTTTAACGAAGTACACACCATTGATGATGGCAATATCCAAGTCAAATTCTTCAATTCTAGCCTTGATATGATTGAGATCGGCTCCTTTACATTGCTCCACAAAGAATAATTTAGAACCATCTCTACCATCATATTGACTCAACTCATCACATGTAGCCTCATATCTAGCAGCATCAGCTGGATTTAACATCCCATCTTTACAAAGCAGGTAATCAACTTTGCAAAGGAAACAGGTAAATAACATCAGCAAGTCTTGCTCATCATCCTCAAAATTAAAGACACCAATGCGCTTATTGGCATTTTGAAATACATTTGCCATTGCTCCTACTACAACTGTTGTTTTGCCACTCTTAGGTCTTCCATAAAGAACAATCCAGCTTCCGCCTTGGATTCCATGTGTTTCTTTATTTAATGAAGGCCAAGGCCAGGGAATTCCTATCATCCCTTTATTTTCTTTGTAAATTTTATAGCGATCTTTCAACATCTGGCCTGCATCTTTGAGGTTATAAATGCGAGAATTTCCAGTATGTTGAGACATCATTAAAGAAGCATTGGACTGAAGGTTGTTTAGCGCTTCATAAGGATCTGTATGCCTTAAAGCATCAGTAAGTACTACAATTTCTTCCAATTGCCTTGACATATAATCCTGACGAATCTCTTGACAGAGCACAGGAATTGGATCGTTCACTTCATCAATAATTGTAAAATTAGGAAATCTCTTTTTAAAAGCGCTTAAAGAGGGGACGTAACCTAATGAATTTACATTCTTCGACCAATCATCGATATATTTAAGTCCTTCCTTAGCTTCCGCTAATCTTAAAAAATCATCTGTTATTTTTAATTTTTTAACTTCGGTTAAATTACCAACTTGTAGCACCTTATTAATAAGGCGAATTTCTGGATGTATCATAAAGTTGTTATACCAATAGCTAAAAGAAACTTTATATCAGTTAGAGCTGGAAAGTAGGATCTTCTTCTGCTTGATACTCAAGAGATTGCTTAATCTCAGGCGGCAATTTATCTTCTTCTTCAACTAGAGAAACTGTTTTACTTTCTCCGAAAAGATAGGTAGCCATATCATTTTCTAATGATGATACTAATTCCTTCAGCTTCTTAGCAGATTCTACTGAAAGTACGAAATTACCAGGCGTAGCCTTGTAATCTCCTAAGTAAAAACTTTCCTTATCACCAAACTGATACAGCATACTAAATGGCGCCTGAAGGGGATCATCTTGATGGAGGAAAATATCAGAGAAAGCAAAAGAATCTAAATGTACAGAATCAATTGTAGGTTTTTGATTAATATTTTTTTTCATTAATTTTTTAAATCATCCTGAGCGAAGCCCAAAAAGCTGGTTAGTAAAGCATTTTTCAGTTCTTCAGAAAAACTTTTTCCACTCAATCTCTTTAATATAGCTCCTGTAAGTAATTCTTCAGTAAGTGCTTCTTTAGTCGGCAGCTTCTTAAGTTCATCGCCATACTTAACTAAAAGGTCAACATCAGAAAACCACACATTAACTTGCTCTTTCAGCTCTTGATCTGTCATATTACCACCTTGATTTTAATACCCTATCGCCACAAACAATAATGTCGGCTATTCGAATAGTTTGTATTGGTACAGCAATATGGGTACAATCTAAGTTTTGTAGCTCTACGTGATTACAACGTGGAAGAACTCGTCCACTTCTAGGCCCACCTTCAGTAATCCATGAAGAATCTTCCTCACTTTTCCAATTTTTAGAAACTTCAGGCCATATAATTGGCTCGTCTTTATAATGAATTCGAAGAAACCTCATTATTTGAGATCATTCCAATAAAGCATGGAGTTTAAATAAACAGATCTAGTACACCCACTATCCATTTTACCTAATAGCTCAATAGCTAGCTCATTCCTATCGTTATCGATATGATCACAGATTTCTGAGTATAGGGCTTTGTTATGCTCTTCATAAAGGAGATTTGCTAATAGCCAATTATCAATCTTCAAGACTTTGCTGATAATACGTACTAGCCATAGTTTTTCAATGTCAGAAACTAACTTATATTTCACTTCCTGTTTCCCCATTCAGTCCAAACTCCGTGTACCAAAAGGAAGGTTGTTATCCCCGCTAGATAGTGTAGAGCTGAGTTAATGCTGTTTAAGACTGAGACTGCTTCATTCATTGGTTTTTATGTACTCCTCAACTAAATTAACTGCTTTAGCAACATGTTGTTCAGTAATGTCCCAATCTCCACCTTCTTCCATTGAAGGATTTCTCATTAAATAACTTGGATGATAAATGGGCATTACTGGATATTTAATTTCTACTTGTCTTCCTGGAAAAGACAAATCTAATAATTGACCTTTATATTTACTAATACTGAGTCCCCTTTTGCCCGCCAAAGACTCTAAAGCAACACCACCAACTGCAATTATAATAATTGGGTCAATTGTATAGATAGTTTCTAACAGCCTATCCTTACAATTATCCATCTCAGCTTTTTCTGGTGTTCGATCTTTCTCTGGAAAACATAAGACAGAATTAGTATAAAAGACTCTCTCAGCTAGAATTTGCTTTGTAGTCCAATGAGTTGAATGAACACCAGAATTTTTATCGACCTGACCCCAAGTAAAGTTAGTACGATTGCCAAATCCTTTAGTTAGCTTGAAATCTTTGATTAACCTCTTAAATCTATCGTCTGTACCTTGTAAAGCCTTGGCTAAGAAGTAATCAAGAATTCTTCCAGTTGCACCTATCAATGGAAGACCTGTCTTATCTTCAGTCTCACCTGGTGCTTGAGCAACTATCAAAATGTTGGCATTTTGTGAACCATAACCAAATACAACTTGGGACCTTGATTCACATAATTTAGGACATCTTTGACAATTTGTATATTCTTCGTAGAGAGTCTGAAGTTTAAGCTCCTTATTCATTTTAAGCTCACTGAGCAATCTTTCATTAGTCCACAACAAACAGTTGGAGTAGATAAATCAGTACAGACCATTGAATAAGCTACTTGATCATCTCTGGAGCATTTATGTAAGACTGGAACTATAAATTTCTCCTTTACAAAACAATCTTTACCAATTTCTTTAACAATTTTAATTGCAGCTTGTTCATCGAATCTATCAGTTGAAACTTTATGAATAGACATTCCAAAGATAAATGGAGTTAACAACACAGCAATAATAATGATCCATTTTTTCATAGCTCTTCCTTATAAATTGGAGTTACAACAAGTTTTGTTCTTGGTTTGATTGGGAAAATTCCTAACCATTTATTTTTAATTACGAAATGTGAACTACAACCTATCATTTCTCTGTCCGCAAAAAGATAACGAAAGACCCTCCTTAATAATCTCTTCATCGTTCAACACAAACAGAAACTGGTCTGACAGCAACCGTCTTTCCTATAAGACCAACTTCATATTTGGTCTTGTAAGTTTTACAAGGACGATTGCAATCACTATTGCAGGCTGAAAACAACAGTAGAATCATGATAATTCGAACCATGCTATTGGCTTCTCCGTTCTTAAAATGTAAGTAATGATGGGTGGAGCTTCATCATTCTTATACCCATTTTTATAGAAATCTTTTATTCTCTCAGATAGACCATCTAAATCGCGGAATGAAAGGAATGTCCTTGTTGTTTCTTGGTTCCACATACAGAATAAACAAGTTCCTTGTTCATCTTCATAAGTACCGAGTAAAGGACCATCATACCAATCCCAAATTTCCTTTGATAGACCAGAGTTTATTGGATCTTTAAATTTAGGGAAGTCGATTTTCTTAACTGTACCCAATAGATCGATATCAATGTAAAGGGAACGTTCTTGATTTGCTTCTTCCTCTGTATAAAAAGGACCGTGTCTATCTGTAGCTTCATCTGAGAAAAACCATTCATCGTTTTCTTTAAATACTGGATTAGTCATTTAGGCAGTTTCCTTAGCATGTCTGCAATTATCAGTTCTATCCCTGCAAATTCCACATGTACGTTCCATAAGGTCCTCATGAACAAAATCTTCGAAGAAGCTCGAAATAAAGGTCAGATCGATAGTTTGGTGAGGATCAGCGATTATTTTGCCAATCAATTCTTCAACTATTTCCCTTGTCTCAAAGTTAGTTTCTTTTAGACGAATCTCGGCATAGTCAATCATTTCTTTCCATCTTCCGTTTCTTTACAACCCACACTTATAAATTGCTCCATGTCGAACTTCACAGGTCGAATTATCACACACTGGATAGCGTAATCCTTTATCGATCGCACATTTAGGACATTGCCATTCTGTGAGTTTATAACAGATAGAACATGGAGATATTAGTATGTCTTTAGGAAAAGTGTAACCAGTTAGCTCTTCTTCAGAATAAGTAAGTAAGAAATTTCCTATAAAAGACAAATCGACAGATTCATAATAGCCATCGGCTAATTTACTTATTAACTCCTGAATAAGCTGTCTAGTCCTAGCATTTGTACTATTTAAAGCTTCCTCTGCTCTTAGTATCATTTAGCTGCTTCTTCACTAATCATTGATTAGCCTTCCCACACATTGAATGTCCCTCTTGGCCGCAAATTTCACATGTCTTCTTCTCTTTTTGGCGCCAAAGGAGAAAACTTGTTTTAGCTAGATAAAGAAAAGCATCTATTTCAGCAATATCTAGTTCATCCCAATACTTAGCTTCGCAATTGAAAATATAAGAACAAGAACTTTTCTGCATTACTTCTTCAAAAATCTCTTTGGCAGGCAAATACCAAGGAGATTTCTTCTGAGACTCCCTATAAGTGGCTTCAGATGCTAAATCTTGCCATTCTCTATCGACAAAAGTATCTGCATTCATTTGACAACCTCGAATTGATAATCATTGGTCTTTAACCATGTTTTAATGAAACTGACTTGTTTATGAAGTGGCTCTACGTGAATATCGTCAAAAATAATTACCAATGGTTCTTGTTTACTGTCACACACACGTAAAATCCTTCCCATAATTTGTAACAAATCATTTCCTAACATCGACATTGTTCCATCTGGCCTTGTCATTTTATTAACTGAAATTGGTAACAAAATAAACAAGGTATCTAGTTCTTCACAATCCAGACCTTCAATTCCAAAGTTATCAATGATGAAACTTAGCTTGGACTTCTTTAATAAAGGAATTCTAGTTTCTTTTGGTGTGTCACTTACTATTAAAGCGCTGTTAGGAAAAAGATCATGTAGAGCTTTCAGTTGGTCAACTCTAGTAGAGACTAGAATTGATTTTCTATCTTGTGAGTACTTCTTTATATAATTGGCCCTTAATAAATTGGCCCTTTTATCTTGAGCAACTTGGGTAGCTACCTTTTCTGGGTGCTCCTCTTCAACAATTCTCGTGTCAAGTTCCACAATTTTAATTGTTGGTTTTAGATCAAAACCTTTGTCTGAGTAAATAATAGGACCAAAATACTGTCTGTAGATATCTTCTCTGCCATCTGCTCTTTTATAAGTTGCAGACAACAACAAACGAGATCCTTGACAAATGGGTCCTATCTTACCAAATTCAATTCCACCTAAGTGATGTCCTTCATCAACAATCATAAAGCCGAACCACTCTTTAAAGCCCGTTGGTAATTTATCGGGCCTACTGTATAAAGATTGGATCAGAGCAATTACAATTGAATACTCCCAATCGAATAGACCATCCCCAATATAACCGATGTCATGAAAACCTAGGAACTCACGAATGAAATTCGTCCATTGAGAAACTAATGGCCCTGTATTAACAATTATAAGAGTTGGTACTTTTAATTGTGCCATTTTATGAAGAGCAAGAATGGTTTTACCTTTTCCAGGTGCTAAATTTAGAATGCCATCATCTTGCTCTTTTAATCTGTCCCAAGCTAGCTTTTGATTCTCTCTTAATAAAATACTAGAAGTGAAACTGACGTGTGGAAACTTAGGTTTTGGTAATTTAACAAATTCACAATCTAGTTCATCATATTGTTCAGTTGGTATATGATAACGAGGAACAATAATGTGAGTCGTAGTTTCACTGTATAACTTGTGCTTTTTACGTCCTTCCTTAAGAATTAGAGAATTTCTAATATGCTGTTCATTAACTTTGGATTTGGGTAAATACAAGTCAGAAGCTACATAAGCTTTATCAGGATCTAATTTATTCATCTATTGACTTTAAGAAGTTCCATATTCGTAAATAAAGACAATCTGGGGTTTCGTGTGGTTCTGGATCTCCTTCGTCATAATAATCGGCACACCAAGGACATGGTCCCCGTATATCTTTTGGCATAGTTTCTTTTAAGAGAGAAAGGGCCGTTAGATATTCTAATGACAGACTTTGTTTCATTAATCTCTTTCTCCATCATGGTGGTCAATTGGCTGCCATTGCTTTTTAGACATTCTTTCTCGAATTGTATGAAAGTCTACTGGTTTATAGTCCCAGCAATCAACTCCTACATCCAATGATAAAGAGTGAGGATCATCAGCCAGAGACCCATGACTATGCCCATATAATTGATAGCTTCCATAATGGGACTTATTCCAGATTCTCATTGCGTAATGGCAAAGCGTAATTCTTCTAATATTGTCTTTTGCGGTCTCATCCTCTATTTTAATCTCTAGCAAATCTTGAGCAGATTCCCAATAAGAAAGGAATTCTTTGTTCTTTCTTAAAGATTTATCATGATTGCCAAAAATCAAATGTTTTCTTCCATTTAATCTTGCAATGATAGAAATTGCCACTTCAGGCCGCGATAAAGCGAAGTCCCCGCAATGATAGACAACGTCTTTAAGAGAAACCGTAGAATTCCAATTTTCTATTAATTTTTCGTTCATTTCTTCAACATCAGCAAAAGGACGGCCAGTATACTTAATTACGTTCTTATGACCAAAATGAGAATCCCCGGTGAAATGAATCATTTGTAAGGTCCATCCTTTAGCATCTACATCTCATTTACTAAGCGAGTTCGCTTGTATTTATTTACATTTGAAAGCCAGTTTACTCCATATCTAGCCCGCAAAAAGTCTATCCATTCTTCTGTAATTGGATCTTCTGTTTCAAGCTCTTCGAAATAAACTCCTTTGTTAGTCTTACAAATATCCAAGTTACAGTTGACCCCATTAATATCCAATGTGTAACGTTTAACTCTAATCCAACACTTCTTTTCCCAGGTCCTGTTGGCAATGTAAGCACTGCAGAAAATAATCTTCATATCTAATGGAAAGTCAAAAGTATTGATGGAATTTAAGAATGGACTTAATTCTTTAGAAAGCGGCCAATGAAATTCTTCACAAGTCCTTACTGTATTAGTATTTGAACGATTCAATTTTAACGTAGCTCTGTGCTTATCAATTCCACCTTTTCTTCTAAGAGTAAGACGAAATGTATGTCCCGCCTTTAATAATGAATCGTTTTCATCATCGTAGTAAGTGATAAGATGGTCTCCAACACCACTTATCTTGATTTCAGAGCTAGTTAGAATGGTTTTTGTTGGTCTATCCCAGCTATTCTTCTTTTTCGCGGCGCAAAGAAGAAACTTTGTTTCGTGTTCAATTTCTGTATTCATTTATCCCAATTTTCTTTCAATTTCATTTGCCAAATAAATGGCAGAAGAAGCAGAGATTAGTATAGGCTCTTGGCTATTTCTAGGACTTTCTATCAAGAATCCCTGTTTTCTATGTTCTATACTACATCTTGTAAAGCTAATTTTTGTTTCATCTAAAATTGCTTTTCTTATAGCAGACCATTCTCTAGCAGAACCTTCAATATCGGTCGTTTTCTCTAAACGTCGAGACATACAATATCGACTGCCATATTCCATAGGCTCATTCCATGTTTTATTATCATGTTCAATTCTTTCTAAAACCCACCAATCATCAATACTGCCTTTATTTATCGTTAACTTAATTTCTAGTGGTTTCATTTAAATGCTTTCATTATGTGTTGTGAGCAATAAAACGGCGCCCAAAGGGAATTTAAGTCTGGAGTTAGTTTCTTATACTTTTCATACAAATTTTTATATCCTTCTTTATAAACACAATAGACACAATTAGGTTTTTGACTAACTTCAAACATCTCTCTTAATTTATTTTCAATCTCAATCAAAGATTTCATCTTAGGCTCTCTTCTTTTATAAGGTAAACTGCAAGACTCTGCATTTCAGTAAGATATATTTTCTGATTTTCGGATAAAGTATAGTTCTTAGCTACTTTTCCTTTGACAACACAATCCATACACCTAGTCTGCCATTTACCCTCTTTACGCTGGATATACCCTTCTTCAGCTTTAACTTTGCGGCCACAAGAACATTTTCCAGGATATTTATTTCTCATTATCTTGTTTAGCCAACAAAAGCATATGTTCGGTTAAATAATCACTGGTCCACATACGTAATTTAGGAACATGGATATTATGCTTTTCAGCTAGCACTTTTAGCCAACCAACTCTATTAGTTTGTTTTGTTAAGAGTTCCGATCTAGCTTTTCCCCAATAGCAGTCAGGACAACAAGCTCCTTTGGCTTGTTCATCCATTCTAGCTATCTTATTATCCGTCTCTTCTATATTCTTAATAAGATCGTCTATTTCTCTTTGTCTGGAGCCCATCTTATTCTCCCTACCATTTCTACAACTAATTGCCCTGCAACTTGCACTGAATACATCAAAGAGCGAATTACAAATTCTTTCAATAATCTTTCCCACCAAGATTCTCCTTCAAATTGTCCAGGAATTATTGGATTAGCTGCTGGTTTATGCCCATAGAAATGTAGATATTGTTCTTCTGTTAAGTTGGGCCTATTAATTGGAAGTTGTAAGTTAGAATTTGTAGTTGTAGGTTGAGAATAACTTGAGTAGGGTTTATTGTAAGTCTCCCAATAGTTAACTGGAGGCGGAGCTTTCACTGGAGGAGATATCACAGAAGGAGCTGGTTGAGATTGTAATACAGGTAATCTAATTCTGTCACTTGCTGCATCTTTTCTTGCTTCTGAAAGCCATGTTTTAACTGAATTGGAATCATTTTCCTCTTTGTTAGTTTGTTTAGTTTCAAGCCTACAATCATTACTGAAGCCACATTCTTCCTGGCAGGAATTGCTAAATTGGGAATAGCCTTTTCCGAAGCAGTGAGGTTTTTCACTGTTTGGATCTATGTCTAGTGGGTTTCTATCTCCATCTGTACACGTTTCATCGATACACCTGTCACGAAGATCAGAAGGGCAGTCTTCCATACACGTAGTATCAGATTCGTCACTTTTGCCGAAACAGATTGGTACACCGTTGATATCGGTTAATAAGGGGTTTCTTTTCACTTTTGCATTTGTCTCCTTAAGAATTAAAGAAAGTTAAATTCTCTCTTAATATTCTTATGCCAATAAATTTTGAAATCTTTTACTGTTGTCCTATGCATAAACTCGCTAGTGAAATTTTAGACGTTCAAGATGATGAAGGTCTTTTAATAAGTAAGACTTGGAAAACTTTAGATGAAGTTCCTTTAGCAATTAAGTGTGCTAATTTAAGCCCGCCAAAGAATCATCAATATGCACTTGATATTGATGGCTTTAAGAAATTTGCAATGCATGATGAAGGCAACATTTTGCTGTCCCTTCTTTATTTTTCGGCCAATAAAGATAAACTCCCAGAAGAACTTCAAAAAGAAGCTGCTGCTGAGTTAATGACTAACATCACACGTATAAAAGACCCAATTCCAAAAGAACTAAAAGAAATGGCTGATAAATTAAGATCACAAGGTGTTGAAGTTGTAACTAGAGAAAGGAATTGGAGAACTTATGACAATCTTGGAAATGTAATGGATGATACAGGTGATTGTGATGCTGGAAGAACTCTAGCTAACAAGCAGCAATTTAAGCCAGAGGACAGAGATTCCTCTTTTGATAATGCTGCTAGAAGCAGGTTTGATACAGAGAAAACTGCCTCTTCAAATTATAAATTAATGGATTTCTACCCAATTAACACGTTTGATCAAGTAAAAACTGCTTGTGATTATTTCAAAGACAATTGGAGAGAATTTTCACCAAAAGAAAGACACGAGTACTGTACTAAACTAGCGTCTAGAATGGAAGATTTGGCAATGGAAATTCCTTATGAGATTTCCAAATTAGGATCAGCTAAATATGCCAATGATTGTGAAATTCATACACTACACAGGAAACAATTCGTTCATGAAAATGAATGGCCAATTCTAATGTCTCTAGTAGAGAAAATTGCCCAGGTAGAACCTGAAACGTATGCTGAAGCATTGGAAACTTTTGATAAAGAATTTCAATTAGAAAGATTTTGGGATTCTCAACTAACTGATCCTTACAGAACTACGTTTGGTATGGATAAAAAAGCAGAAACTGAATGGAGATATAATTACAGAGATGTTTACATTAGTGAAGAGAATCTTAATAAATTGATGCTTCATGATGTAAAACCAATTCTAGGTTCAGAAGTAGCCCAACGTTTTATTTTCGCGCCCAAAAAAGAGTTCATGAAGTTGGATAATGATAAGAAATTTATAATTGCAAGATTAGCAATGGAGAATCAAGTAGCATGAATGCAGGAGAAATACTAGCTCAGCATGATTTTATTAAAAAGTCTTCTTTAGCAGTTCCAGCATTAGAGAATCTAGGATTAGGAATCTTAGCAGCTCCTTCTATAGCTGGGATTGCAGGTCACCCTATCAATGAAAATGCAAAGGAGGTAGCTGAAGTTGGAGGATTAGGTGTTCTTGCTGCACATCCAACCTATGAATTGGCCAATCATTATCTTCCAGAATCTGTTAAAAGTAGAATAGGGCAGACAGCATCTAATGTTGGAGGTCATGTTTTAGGAGGAACTGTTGGACTTGCTACTAGAGCAAGTCAAGGAATTGGCAATGTGGTAAACAAATTTAGAAGTGCAGCTCCAGTTTTGTCCAAACTAGCTTACAATTCCTTTTATCAAGAAGTATTAGAAATAAAAGAGGCGGCAACTTTAGACGTTCTAAGGCAAGGAGCACAAAGAGTTAAAGGGGTAGTTAAAGGAAGACCAGACCAATTTATTAAAGGCATTGTTCCTTTTGGTGCTGGACAAACTATTTCAAAACCAGGGAAATCTCTTGCTCAAGCTAAATCTTTATATAATGGGACTCCTCCTCGACCTCTAGAAGAGGGGGTTGAAGCAATGAAAACTTTAATTCCAGAAAAATATCATGGAAAAATTTTATTACCAAAAGGAGGAAGCTACAAGGCATTGAGAGAATCAGGTAATATTGCCAAAGTGTCAACTCCAGAAGCACGAAAAGGGGTAAATTCCACAATAAAATTACATGAGAATTTTGAGAGGCAAGTAAAACCCGATCAATACGCACCTTTAGCTTCTCATCTATCTCCTCAAGTAATGTTTAATGAACACAACTTATTAAGTGCAGCGACTGGAGAAGGGAGCGATGAACTAAGAAAGGCAATGCAGAGTATGAGAATAAACTCTCCTTCGAATGAAGGTCCCTTGCTTTCTCAGAAACTTAAACAATATTATGGGGATAAAGCTCCAGATTTCACCTTTGGAGAAGGTGCTAAAATACCAAAAGCCTTAAAAAAAGATTTTATTAAGAAATATAGAAGTGAGGCAATAAATAAATAAAAGGACGTGTTTTACACGTCCAAAGCTAACTAAGCTGCCTTTCTACCAACCTTATTCAAACTCTGCTTGACGCCCGTGAAACCCTTCGTCATATACACAGAATGCCATTTCTGGACCGTGAAAAGCTTCATTCCAACTTGACGAGCCACATGCTCGGGATCAATCTTCTGTGAAAGCAGGGATACAGCCGAATAAATCTTCTGCCGACGAGGAGTAAGCTCGTTGTACTTACAACCGAACTTTTCCTGGACAAGTTCTTCAATAGAAGCTGGAGTGTTAAATTGAGCGACTGCCTTAACAAAAGCTTCAAGTCGTTCCTTTTTCTCCGTAGCTTGTAGGGCAATCTTCTGCTTCTCTTTATTTACAATTCGATCAAAAGTCGCTGCGAACTTGCTTTCAATGACTCGTGCGTAGTTATTCATTTGGTGTACTCTTTTTTTTGCGGGTTGAAAGGGAATTCTACTTCAAATTTATTATTCCAAAATTTCAATAAAAATTTCATCTATACTTACTTAATGAAACAAGTCTTTATTAAAGATTCACACCCCATCAGTCTCTTTTTGGCCGCCGAAAAGATGTTGAGTGAGAAATATCCAGAACAGAACTGGAAAGTATGGGAGTCAGAAGTAATTGCCAAAGAAATTAACGATTTTATTAAGCCCAACAAGCTAACTAAGGAAAACTTCAACAAAATTATGGCAATGAAAACCCTTTATACTACAGATGCTGTATGGGAGCATTGGAATCTCTTCCTTTCTATAATGCAGAGTTTAAATTCTTTGACTCTCAATAAAGAATCGCTCTACATTACAGATCACCCACTTCCTTATCTTTACAATGCAGTTGAGATTATGAATATGTCGAGAAAACAAGAGTTCTCCAATGAAATTAAGAGATTTTGTGCCGCTATTTTCTTACATGAAAATGTTCATTATTGTGCTTCACCTTTAGAATTTGCACAGATATTTGTTTCGCAGCCAATTTATACTTGTCACAACTGTGGAAAAGAAGGATCAGCTTTACCACCATTTCAATTCGTTTGTGAAAGTTGTGGTGGAGCCTACAATTTGGAAGAGAAGGATAAAATATTTAATCACAAGCCAACAGAAATAAGTCCTGAGACTACAAATGTAAGTATACGTATAGAACATCCAATTGGAGACTTACAAAAACGATACGAAGAACTAAAAACACAATTGGATACCTCACATGAAGATATCCAATTGGAAGAAACAGAAACTGATATTCAGTGCGGGAAGTTACTCCTGTCCTACGAATTTACTCAGTTCCAATTAGCAAAACTCGAAGAAGAACTTTCCACTTATCAATTGATAGAGCAACCTATGAATCAAGCTCCTGTTGAACTTCCATCTCAATAATTGCCTGTTCCTTTTTAGCTAGGGATTCTTCCATCAACAGCAACTTTTTGCGCTCCTCAATGAGATT
>OFRM01000335.1_pt1 | contig 20610 bp, 23 predicted proteins | sample 1543101 | NCBI WGS metagenome assembly OFRM01 (sample SAMN07774223, study PRJEB24372) | wastewater metagenome | isolation source: Exp Tend VB 0WW | collected 2016-02
CTGGGCGGCGCCGATGTTGATCAGGCCTTCTTGGGTCTTGCGCTGGATGGCAAGGTTCGGGTTCAGGGTTTCGACCTGGGCGGCTGGCAGTTGGCCGGATTCCAGATCGGCGGCCAGCGCGCGGGCGGCTTGGCCTTGTGGTGAGCCAGCAGCTTCCCGGGTAAATGCCGCGACTTCGGCAGGCGCTCCACCCAGTTCCCCGGCGACTTCAAGGAAGACCTGTCCGGGCTGGTCAATCTCGCCCTTGGTGGCCAACTGCGCTGCAGCTTCGCCACCGCCACCGGCTGCGCCCTGCACGGCCATCTGTGCCGGCATGTTGACTGCTTGGCGCTTGATCGGGCTGCGCATAGCTGGCGCCAGCGTCTTGCCGGCAATGCCGCCTGATGCGGCGTCCATGGTGCCAATGATCCCGGCCCGGGTGCCTGCGTACTTCAGGGCGTCAGAAAGGTTGGCGGGGTCGGCGTAGAAGTTCTGGACGGCCTTGGCGCTGCGGGTGTCGATGCCCTTGTCCTGCGCAAAGTCGGTCAGGGAGCTGCCAAACTCCACAACACCGCTGTTCAATCCCATGGCGGCAGCGCCTGCGGCCGGCCCGGTCACGGCGGCGGCGATCAGCCCTGGCAGCACCTGGGGCAAAGACTGGGCTGTAACGCCTGCGATCACGTCGTAAGGCGCTTCCTTGAAGGCCTCCCATGCGTCTCCGAACGTCTTGGCCTCGCTGACCTTCTTGATGGCCGGGCGCATGGTCATCTGCGATGCGCGCTGGGTGTCGGCATTGGCTTCGGCTGCTGTGCCAACGGTGGCAGGCAGGCGTTCGCGCAAACTGTCGGCTTCGGCGCGCAACCGGCTGGCGGCTGCCGAATCACCACGGCCCCGGGTTTCAAGGTCGCGGATCAGTTGCTCGGTGTTGGCCAGACGATTGGCCTGGGCAAAGGCGTTGATGTTGCTGACGGCCGCGCCAGACTGCTGCACGCCCATGAAAGCCTCGTCGCGCAACTGCCCGAGTTCGGCGCCAATCAAGCCTGATGCTTTCTTGGGCTGCTCAACATCCACCCGGCGCGGATCGTTCGGGCTGCCCCGGCCGGCCCCGGCGCCTTGCCACGGGCGGGCAGACGTAACCTGCTCGGTGTCCAGCGGCGTCAGGCCTTGGTCGGGCTTGGCATCGTTGGCGGCTTTCCCGGATGGCTTCCAGTTGGCCGCTGCGACTTCCTGCAGCTCTTGATCGGTCGCGTCGGCCGGTCCTTCGATCTTGAGGATCGAACCATCGGGCGCTTGAACTTTGAAGATTGGCATGTTTCAGTCGCGGATGACTTTGAATTGAGCGGCTCTGTTGGCGGGCGCTGCGCCGGGCTTTGGAGCTGGCGTGGGTGCTGGCTTGGCGGGCTTGTCTTCTGGCCTGAACCTGCTGGTTGCGCCCTCGATCAATCCGGTTGCCTGCTCCATGGCGTATTGCGCTTCCGTGATGCCGCGCTTCTTCATGTCGGCCTTTACTTCGGTGCCGAAACCACCTTTGGCAAGGATGGTTGATGCCAACTGCGTGGCAAGGCCAACCGGGTCTTTTGTCTTCCCAGAGTTGTCGCCCATGACCTTGGTGGTGGCGTCTTCGCGGCTCATGCCGTTTTTCACAAGGTACTCAATCATCTGAGCATTGGCGGGCGCTTTGGCATCGGCGCCCCCTGATGCGGCCTTGAGTTGTGCAATCGTTTTGGCGAGCTCCAGTTTGTCCTGTGCCATGTCCAACTTGGCCTGCACGTTCTGCAGATAGGCGTCTGTCTTGAGTTTCTGGATGTCCTCGCGGCTGCTCATGGTGGCCGCTGTCTTGGGATCAATGTCACCTGTTTTGATGGCGGCCTTTGTCCGGGTGTCGGGGTCGCCCATCACTTTGGCTCGGTCGGCGGCAATCGATTGGTCAACAGCGGCTTGCTGCTCGGGCGTCCATGCGGACCTGTCGGCAATGCCCTGATTGATCAATCCACGCTTGGGGGCCAGGGCTTCGTCGGCAACGGCGCCCATTGCGCCTTCAATGCGTTTCACTTGGTCGGTGCGGGCTTTGTCGGCTTGTTCAGCCTTGCGGTTTTCACCCGCAACTACGGCCTTCTCGTCCATCTGCGCCCGAAGCTCAAGCAGCCGCTTCTGACGCTCCAGTTCCATGACGCTGTTCTGTTCTGCCATGGCCTGCTTGGCGAAGATGTCGCCGGCCGCGTACCCGGCTTGGCTGATGCCTTGGCCGATTGCGTTCAAGAGTCCCATTTCACTTGCCCCCTTGGATCTGCGCCATCTTGGCGGAGTCTTTGATGGTGCCGCCCAACTGCCCGAGCGTGGCGTCGATCTTGTCCGGCGTCAGGCCGAACTTGGGGAGAAGGCTGTTCAGATAGTGCGTCGTGGCCTTGTTCAACTGGGCCTTGTCGATTTTGACCAGTCCGGCCTGTTCGGCAAAGTCCAAGGCATCCAGCAGAAGGGACATTCCTGCCATGACCATGGCGGGGATAGGCATGGTCTTCCGGCTTTGCTTGTAGAGGATGCCCAGAATCCCGATCATGCCTTCGGCAATTTCCGTCACCGGGTCTTGTGCCTGCCGAATCCCCTTGGAAAGCTCGGTGAACGTGGCCTTGTCGTAGATGACTTTGGTTCCTGCCTGCAGGATCCGATTGTAGGCATCGCGGTCCTGCACACCTGATTCAATTTTGGTCTGCGCTTGCTTGAGTAGCGGGTTCTTCAGCATGGATTACCTCGCGTTGATCAGTCCCACGCGAACGGGGGTGTAGGTGGATGCGTTGGTCGGGAAGATGTTTTTGTCGCTGACCTTCAGGCCGGCCAGGCTGGGGACCGAGTTGGCATTGGTGCGCTGCGCGTCCTCGCTGGCCGTGCGGGACCGGTAGTAGTCCGTCTCGGCCTTCTTCTTGTCGTCAAAGGCCCCGCCCAGGAAGTTGGCGCCGATGGCCAGCAGGTTCTTGTCGTAGGTGCCGTCCTTGTTCTTCAGCATGTCGGCAAACTTCTTCATGCTTTTGAAAATGCTGCTTTCATTGGCAGCTTCGCCAACTTTCCCCGCAGCAAGCCGTTGGTCAAGCGGGTTGCTCGGGCTGGCATTGAGCAGCCCACCGGGTTGCGTGTTCATCGTCGGGGATTGCGTCACGCCCGTGGTGTCCGTGATGCCCTGCGCGATGTTGCCGCCGTCGGCCGCCACGAGGGAGTCACCGGTCACATTGCCGGCCGCTTCCACTGCACCCATGCCCGTGTCCACTGTGGGCGCCACCGATTCCATGCCGGGGGCCTGCTGGCCGATCATGGCCGCCGTGTTGCCACCGGCTTCCGCTGCTGCCTGTGCGGTGTTCAGCCATCCCTGGTTTTGGGCAAACATCCCGACTCCACCGGCCAAGCTGCCGATGGCACCGATCTTCATCAGGTCTTGGTCGCCAGTCACGGCCCCCACGCCTGCCGTGATGGCGCCGACTGCCGCGATGGTCTGAAAGATGGTCAGTCCACCGGCCACCAATTCGGCCCCGGCGAAAACGGCTCCTGCTACTGCTGCAACTGGCATTCTTGGCCTCTCATTCTGTTGATGCGATACGTGATGTCAAGGTCATCCCGGGATACTTCGACGAAGCCCAAGCGGGCGTTGAACCTTTGCTGCCGGGCGTCGTCAATGGGGGTCTTGGTTTCCGCGTAGCCGTAGCGCGCGATCAGCTCGCCCGGGTAGCGTTTGAGGATGTCCCGGCCCACCTGAAACGATGGGTCGAACTTTGCGAAGTGGAAATGCGGGCCTTTGTGCACCACGACACCGGCCACGCCTTGCGCCCCCGGGATAGGGTCCAGTTGCCAGCCCTCTAGCCCTCGGGTGAATTCCTCCAGCGTCAGAAACAGCGGGGAGTCTTTCCAGAGTGCGGCGATCAGTTCAGACGCCAAAGCCTGCATCGAAGTTTTGATTGATCAGCCCGGCCGGCGCCCGGTAGGTGTTCATCGTCTGCTCTGCCGGTGCTGGTGCCGGCGCTGCAGCGGGTGCCGCGGTTTCCGGTGTCGGCGTGAAGGTCAGCAGGCCCGACAAGTCCACGTTGGCGATCTTGCCGATCACCCCGAGGCCGCTGTTCAGCAGGGCAATCTGGTTCTGAATCGCGGTGTTCTTGGCCGCCGTGTCCATGTCTTTGTTGGACATGATGCTGGCTGCGTTCGCCACCATCTGCTTGTAGAGGTCGCTGGCGCCGGCCGATGTCTGCATCAGCGTCTTGTAACCGGCCTCGATGTCGGCCAGGGCCAACTTGGTGTTGCTGTCCATGCCCAGCTTTTTCAGGGCATTGGATTCGCTGGCGTTGAACTTTGCGATGTCGGCGTCGTTCTGGATGTCGAACATCGCCAGTTTGTTGGCCTGCTCCGCATTGAAGCGGGACATGATGTTGAACTGTTCCTGATTGATGATCCCCGCCTTCAGGGCCGAATCCAGATTCACCTTGGCCATGTCGTTGGCCGATGCCGCGTTGAACTTGGCGGCTTCGTTCGCAGACTGCGCATTGAACTGCGCCATCTTGTTCGCCTGTTCCTGGTTGATCACGCCTGCCTTCAGGGCGTTGTCCACGTTGAACTGGCTCACGGTCGTGTAGAGCTGGGCCTGAGCTTTGGATGCGTCCAGCGCCTGGGCGGCGTTGAACTGGCTCATTTTGTTGGCCTGCTCCTGATTGATCACCCCGGCTTTCAACTGCTCGGACAGCAGGAACTGCTGCATCTGGTTCGCGTCTTTGACGTTCGACAGATCCACGTTTGTGAGCAATTGCGCGTTGAACTTCTCGATTTCTGCGGCTTGCTGCTGGTTGACGATCCCGGCTTTCAGCGCGTTGTCGGCGTTGAATTGGCTGACCTGAGTTGCAAGGCTTGCATTCGCCTTGCTGGCGTCCAAGGCGGCCGAAGCGTTGAACTTCGACATCTCATTGAACTGCTGCTGGTTGATGATTCCGGCCTTCAGTTGCTGGTCCAGCAAGAACTGGTTGAACTGGTTGGCGTCCTTCATGTTCGCCACGTCCACATTGGTCAACAGCTCGGCATTGAACTTCTGGATGGCGTTGGCCTGCTCCTGGTTCACAATGCCCGCCTTCAGGGCGTTCTCGGCGTTGAACAAAGAAACCTGCGTGGCGGTCTGGGCGTTGAACTGGCTGGCGGTGTTGGCAGCCTGAGCGCCGAACTGCGCGGCGGTGTTGCTGGCCCCAGCGTTTGCCAAGTTCACGTTGGTCTGAAGCTGGCTGTTCTGCGAGTTGACCTGATTGGTCGATCCTGCGTTGAACTGGTCGGCCGTGTTCCGGGCCTGCTGGTTGCTCAGGCCAGCCTGGGTGAAAGTCTGGGCGTCCTGCTGGGCAATCGGCAGGGCTGCGTCAAACACGGCAGACTGACCGGCACCGACTGCAAGGCTGCTGTTCAACAGGCCCCGGGTGTTCATCTTTTGCAGGGCGCGCGTTTCGGCCTGCTGCATCAGCGGCGAGTTCTCGGCAATGATGTCCCGGATCTGGCCTTTGACGGTGGAATTGCTGTCCGGCGTGAAGGTGTTGGCGGTGTACGTCGCTGCCGGCGCCTGAAGGCTGGCATTGGCGTTGGTGCTGGTGTAGCCCTGCGCCGTGGCCGTTCCGCCCGTGGCCGTGCCTGCGGTAACACCTGGTGCGCCCGTCGCCGTAGTCCCCGTAGCCTGCTGTGCCGTGCCGGTGCCGGCCGTCACATTGCCAAAGCTCGATGCAGTCGGCGCCGTCACAGTGGAGGCATTGGCCCCGGTGTAGTTCACATTGCCCGGGTTGTTGGCAGTGGTGCCCGTGGCTTGCTGGGCCGTGGTGGTCCCAGCGGTCACATTGGGCGCCGCTGCGGCTGACGTGGCATTGATCAATCCTGCCGATGCGTTGCCCGCGGTCACGTTCGGCGCGGCTGCTGCGCCCATGGCCGAATACATCGTCGTGTTGGCCTGGGGCGCCGTGAGGTTCCCGGCCGTGGGTGCAAAGCTGCTGGTCAGGTTGGTCGGCTGGTTGACCATCGTGGCGGTCGGCGTGTTGATCGACGCCGGCTGTGCGTTGGTTGGTGCCGTCACCGTGCCGCTGCCCGTGGAGTTGATCAAGCCAATCCCACCGGTCGAAGGTGCAGGAGCCGGTGCGCTGACGCCGGGTGCCGGGCCGGGCCCCACAGTCACGCCAGATCCAGTCGAACCCGCATACCCAAGGCCGGCAGGGTTGGAGCCCGGCGTGTAGCCAAACTCGGTTTTCCACTGATTGGCAATGTACGGGCTCATGCCCGCCACGGTTTCAATGGGCGTTGCGCTGCTGAAAGTTTGAGCACCGCCGTTCGGGTCGCGGTAGGTAGCGGTCCCGTCTTGGTTGCGCGTCAGCGTGCCGGACGCCCAATTGCCCGTGCTGCCAGGGGCAACGGTCTGCCAATACTGATCCCATGCCGCTTGCATGTTTGCGGGTGCTGCCATGTGGGTTGCCTCAGAAACGGAGGGTGAAAGAGAACTGCGCGACGGCAGGGGTGACGCCACGAACAGGCGGGATCACGGTCAGGTGTGCTTCAGCGAACGGACGCGGGAGCGGGTAGCTCAGGACAGCCGCAGCCATGGGCAGGGTGCGCCCAGAGTTGTACGAGTAGCCGTTGACAAGGCCCACCATCGCACCGGCCCGCAGGTCGCCCAGCTTGAAAGGTTGCCATCCGCCAAAGGCGTATTGCGACACTTTGCGCTCGACGGACTTTTCGGAGTTGGCATAGGCGCCAGCCCCTGCGATCACTGAATCCGCCCGGCAGAACAGGCCAAGGCCCGGCACTGCGGTATTGAAGCCGCCTTGGCTGTGCAGGGCGATGGCCAGGATGTGGGGTAGGCAGTCCATGGCCCGCCTTTACGCGAGCCGCGCCTGGTACGCGGAAATCACCGCTGGCGTATGCGTCACTGACGCAATGGCGCGGACCCGCGCATCTTCCGCACTTACATCAGCGCCGGGCTCGACAATGTGGCGGTGGAACTTGCTGCTGATTTCAACGCCATCTTCTTTGATGGCAGTTTTGGTGCGGACTTGAATCAAGCCGGCTTCAGTGACTTCAATCAAATCGACGGAGATAATTTTTTCAAGAGACATGATATTTACTTTCTTGTCAAATAGTTCACTATTGATTTGGTTTAGCAATCGTTTTTGCTGGCAAATAATTTCCGCCTCTTAGGACGCTGTAAAATACGTAATTGAAAACAACAAATCGCATGATGTATCCATTGGGACCGAAGCATTTGCTCCGGTCCCGGCTGCAACCTGCTCAATTGTTATTGAGGTACTACTTGATCCAGACATAAATATGATTGGATAACTGCCTGCGTTCACTGATAAATTTATCCCGACAATTGACCCAACTGCATAATCTAAAGCCAACGGATATGGCATTCCACCTATTGACATATTTCCAGTGCCAGTGTGGCCTGTAATCGCGCAACGCCCATAAACAGTAACTTGTCTTCCTATTTTTGTATAAAAACCAACTTGCGCCGAATATGTTCCAACTCCGGCTGTTGTTGAGCCGACAATTGTTGGCGTAAAAGTGCCCGTTTCCTCGCTCACCTTCTCGTTGTCCAGCTCATTCAACGCCGCCTGCACCGTCGTGGCACTGATGCCGCCAGAAGGCGTATTGACGACCGACGAAGCAGGCAGCCCCGTGCAATTGGCCAGATTGCCGCTGGCTGGCGTGCCCAGTGCGGGCGTGGTCAATGCCGCCCCGGTGATGGTGACGGTTCCGCCAGATGCGGGCTCAATGGTGTTGGCTTTGACGGTGCTCATGTTTTTACCTCAGAGAAAGACAAGGGTTGCGCCAGATTCGACGGTCAGGGTGATGCCGGATCCAACGGTGACAGGGCCAACCATGGAGGCGTTGTAGGACGCCGGGATGGTGGTATCGACGGATAACGTGGCCGCGTTCATGCTGGCCCGCTGTGTGGTGGTGGTGAAGACGCCAGTGCTGGCGCTGCTGTTGCCCACAGGCATGCCGTTGATGGCCGCCAGCGTCCCGCCAAGGGATACCGCCGTGGCGCCAAACGTCATGCTGCTGTTGACCAATCCACCGTTGGGCAGCCCTGTGCAATTGGTCAATGTCCCACTTGCCGGCGTGCCAAGAACGGGTGCCGTCATGACTGGAGCAGTCAGCGTCTTGTTGGTCAGCGTCTCGATGCCTGCCAGTGTGGCCAGCGTCCCCGATGTCGGAAACGTCACGCCAGTAACCCCGGTGAATGTCAGCGTGACCGCGTAATTGCCTACTGTGGAAAACGCGGCGGCAAACGTGACGCTCTTGGCCTCCAGGCCATCGCCTGCAGCATTGACGCCGACGATCTTGTTGGCGTTTCCGCTCAATCCCGGCAACTTGTCGAACCCGGCTGCAATGTCTGCGAGTTCGCTGCGCGCGTTGGCAGAGGCGCCAGACGAGCCAGTGGCCGGCCATCCAGTTTGGTTGTAGTAGTCGTTGCTCATCGCAATCCTCGACGTGGTGTGTAGTGGACGATCACGCTGTTGACCGCAAAGGGTGCGTAATCGGTGGAGTTGCTGCGCACGGTGATCTGCACGTTCTCGCCAGTGCCCAGCATTTCGCATTCGGTTGGCAGCAGGGTCCGGCCGTCCCAGACAAAGTTGTCCCAGGTGAAGGCGTCCCATTGCGTGGTGACAAAGGGCGCCGCATAGGTCTGGCTGTTGGGCTGCAGGGTCAGAGGGTTGGCATAGGCCAGCGAATAGCCGAAGTCCACCGTTGCATAGCTGGGGCCAGACAGTTCAATGGATGCCCTGCGGAATCGCTTGAGCATGCGGCTGTTGCGCATTGATGCCCAATTCAGCGTGAAATAGGCATTGATGGCCTCGCCGTCGAACGATGTGCCCACGTCAAACTGGTACACATGGCCGTCACTGCCGCCGACGAACTTGACCAATTCACCGTTGGCCAGCGTGCATTCCCATGTGCAAGTGATGTTCATGGGGAAGTACACCGGCACCGAACCCATGAGCTGGCCGTTCACCACGGTCATGTAAATGCCGTAGTTGTCGCTGAAGAACAGCCGGTACTGGCTCTTGTCGCGCGCCAGCATGGAAGCTGAAACCCTGGTGCGGTGTTCCACAAAGAACGGCCGCAGCAAGTTGGTCAGGCTGGCCTGCTGGAAGTTGCCAAAGGCCAGTGACGTGGACAGCCCGAATACGCCGCGGTCGTCACACAGGAACGTCTGCGCCAGGTTCTGCTGGCTGTAGTCCAGCGATCCAGTGCCAATGTTGTAGTTGACGCGGTTCCAGTCTGCCGAGCTGTTGCCGTACACCATGTTGGTGGAGTTGCGGCAGAAGATCGTCATGGCGCCAGCGTCTTGCGTGCCAGGCTGAACCAGCAGCCCGGTCACGGTATCTCCGCACGGGATTTCCGCAGCCCCGCCGACGGACGTGTGGTTGTACGGGTCCGCAATGCCCGAGCAAAACGCCGACGACTGGTAGCTGTACCAAAGGTGATTCTTGAAGGCCGCGATGTGCTTTGGTGCGTCAGTCGGAAGCCCCGTGTAAATCGGCACCAGCGTCTCGCCGTCAAACTCCCACATGGGATTGACGCCATCGGCGCAGTACACCCTGATTCCAGAGGCTTGGCCAAAGAAGTTGGCTTGCGTGATCTCGCACCGGCCGCCATCCAGAAGCGTGATGTCGGTCTGAATCCCGCTCAGGGTCACGGTAGCGCCACCGGTCAGCGTTGCAGCGCCGGCCGCAAAGTTTCCGCCTGACACGTTGGTGATGACCAAGATCCCGGCCGCCGTGCCCGTCCAAGCGCCGGACTGCTTGACCACTCTCTTGACGGTGGCCGTCACACCGCCTTGGGTCAGCGTGGCGCCGTCTGCCGGCACTGCCACCGCTCCAACGGTGAAAGACACCTTCTTGAAGAACGGAACCTGCACCCACCCGGCGCTGCTCTGTTCCCAGAGGTTCATGGCCGTGGCGCCAGCGTTGTCCCGCAGGCAATAGGTCAGGTCGTCCAGAACGAACACCCCACGAATCGGCCCGCTGCCTACCGGCTTGGCAATGTCTGCGCGGTACACATTGGCCGCGAGGTTCACGTACTGAGCGTTGACGGACGACGACATCGCGCCTTGCGGCGTGATCAGGGTTCCAATGACGGTTGCCCCAACTTTCAGGGTGTCGCCAATGGTGAATGCCCCGGCCGCCTCGGTGTAGGCGATGTAGTTGTTGCCCACCGCAATGATGGTGCCGGTGGCCGTGGCCCCGGCGTTGGTGATGGTCTGGCCGACGGATGGCGTGTTGGTGAAGCTGGAGACGTACAGCAGCGCATAGACGGCATCGGATGGCGCCGGCTGGCCGCTGTACCGCTCATATCCGCCGATCCGCCCGTAGCCGCCGTTTTCCAGACATTCAAAGTTCAGGGCGTCGCGCAGCACACCGGGAGGCAGGGACAGCGTGGGCGTGATCTGGTCCAGCCCACCCTTGAGCGCCATCGTCTCGTAGAAGACTTTGACGAATTCCTGCTTCATGCCAGCGGCCCCGCAAACACGACTTCACGCAGGCGGTCGGCTTCAATCTGTGTCATGGCAGCGGCAAACTCGCGCTGGCCCATGGAGAAGACCTCGGGCGCAGACTCAAAGCTGCCGTAGAACATCATGGCCCGCCAGACGATGGCCAGTTGCCAGTATTCCGGCAGCGCGGGTTCATCGCTGTCCCCGGACATATTGGACGGCGCCAGGAAGTAGTCGCCGCGGATCGTGTAGCCGGCAATCGGGAACGGCCCCAGTGCAATCCCCTTGTCCGGGGTGATCGACATTTCCATGGGTCGGGTGTAGGTCAACTGGATGGCGCCGAACTTGTACCGGTCGCGCCACTCGTCATAGCTGATGTAGCGCAGGTACTGCTCACTCCCGACTCCAGCCGACGTGTCGTAGCACCGGAAGGTGTTGCGCTCCCAGGCTCCGAACGTGCCGGCCGTGATTCCACACTCCGCCGTGGTGTAGGTCGGCTGCTGGTCAATCGTCGTCCAAGACGTGGACCGGCGCATCCAATCCCAGTCCTTGTGCTTGTTCTGGATGGCCAGCCATGCCGCGTTGGTCCAGTTGACAAGGCGCCCGGCCTCGCCGGTCTGGTTGACGGTGGTGGTGATGTTGCTCACCGGCACACCGCATTCCGTGGCCAGCCGCTGGACAAGCTCAAGGAAGGTCATGTCAACGCTCTGCCATCAGGCGGCGAAGCCACTCGCCGCCCTTGGGGTTGCGGTCTTCCAGCACGCTGAATTGGTTGAGGGCACGCGCGGTATGCGTGATCTGGTTCTTGGGCATATCGCCAAGCGGGTTCATGCCGCCAATGACTTCGTTGTCCACGTTCACGGGCTTGGCGCGCGCCAGGGCCTCGACAAATTTGCGCTTGGTGGTCACGGCAATGTCAACGGGCATCCATCCCAGTTGCACCCACTTGCCATCCTTGAGCACTTCGGCGCCGATACCGTTGACCCACACGGGAACAGTCAGGGCCGGCTTCTGCTCATTGCCCTTGGCGATCACAATCGTCACCGGGTCGTTGTCCATCTTCAAGCGTTCGAGGTATTCCTTCTCGATGTGCTTGGGGTCCACCGCCTGAATGGTGTCGCTGAAGTCGGGGGCTTCTTCCAGGCTGTGCGGCGTGGGGTCACGCTGGGCAATCTGGTCGTCGGTGAAGTCCACCGATTTGGTGATGGTCACGGGCGCAACGCGGCGACGGCGTACAGGGGGGTTTTCGATTTCGGGCATGGGTTCTCCGGTTGAAATGAAAAAGGCCCGGTGTTTAGCCGGGCCTTCAGGGAATGAGGGCTTTCACCCTCGGGGATCACGAAGTCACCGGGCGCGGCGGCATCGTGCACAGGTCTTTCGCGGAATGCGACAGGCCGGTAGCGTTCCAATTGCTGGAACCGAACGTCCAGGTGCCCGAGGTCGTCGCGCCGGCCTTGATGACCTGGTACGCAAACGGGCAGATGGTGTCGGGAACAATCGGGAACTGCGGGGCGTTGGTGAAGTTACCGGCCGCGTCCAGCGGTTCGGTATTGCCCTGGTACACGCTCACCGTGCCGGCGCTGTTCATGCCCCACACCACGACAGTGCCGTTGTTGGCCGTCAAGGTGATGGCATCGCCAGTGGCGCCGTCAGTGGTTGGCGTGGTTCCACCGGTGACTGCGGTTTTGGCCGTTGCAAAAACGCCCTTGATGCAGTAGTTGATGGTCGCAGTCGTGGCGTAGGTGGTGTTCGCACCAAACGAACTGGTGCCGGTGAAAACACCGCCAGTCGTCGCCAGGGTCAGGGGGACTTGTTGAAGTTGGTCCATGATTCAGGACTCCTTTTCAGTGGGTTAAACCAGAACGGTCGGGTCAAACGGCCCGATGGTGTTCACATACAAAGCGCCCGGTGCGACAGTGGCGTCATCCAGCGGCGTGGTGCCGCCGACAAAGTTGCCAGTGCCAGTCGGGTTGATGATCACGAAGCCAATGCAGGCTTTTTTCTCCGGGAGCGGAGGCATGACCACAGCAGCCAAGGTAGCGCCTTCGGTGCCCATGGCGGAGGTCAGCGTTCCCGCCGAATCCACGTAGAAGCAGAAGACATTGAACTTGGCATTGGTGACGGTGCCCGAAAGCGCCGCCATGTCGGTGTTGGCCGTCTTGGTCAACAGGGTGCCGTTGGCAATGGCGTAAAACGCGGAACCCGCCTTCACGATGGCACTGCCACCAGCCTTGATGACAAGGCCGGCAGAGGTGAACGTGTTGGACGAGTAGCGATCACCAATGGCCTTGAAAGGTGGCAGCAAAGCCAGCTTGTCAGAACCGTTGGTCAGCGAGTTGACCCATTGAGTGATGGTGTTCAGCATGTGTTTTCCTTGTGAGTTGGCCGGGGATCACTCCCCAGCCTGGTCATCACAGCGCCTTGCGGCCCACGTTTGCCGACGCCATCCAGCCTGGGTTTTCCAGCATCACGGCCTTGTACCACTTGGCACCCGCGAAGCCGCGCTGGCCTTGCGGGTCGCTCTTGTCCTTCTGGCCGGGCATGAGCATGGTCGGGTCGGTGGACGACTCGCCGCGCACTGCGATCTGGCTGAAGGCTTCTTTGGCCAGAACAACCATGCGGTACACGTCGATGTAGGTCCCGCTGGTCGAGTACAGGCCGGTCGCAGCAATCGCGGCCCCGGCGTCCTGCACAGATGGCAGATCCGGGGACAGCACGAAGCGGAAGCGTTCGCACGCGCCAATTTCGTAGTCGCTGATGGGCTTGCGGCTGGCGTACTTCTCCACGGGGATGAAGTTCGGCAGGTCGCGGATGTCCGGCTCCAGGTCGGTATGGGCGTACACCACATAGCCGGCGCTGACAGCCGAAGTACCGAAGTCACCCGAGGCGTTCAAGGTCGTGTTGACCATCATGCCGTGGTTGGCCGCCAGGTTCTGGGCGATCTTGCGCAGGAAGTTCAGCGTCACACCGCCGTTCACCGTGGCGCGGCTGGTGCCGGTGCCGCCGTAGTACACGTTGGTGCAGGCGTTCAGGGCGCCGTACACGATCTGCTCGTTGATCAGCGTCACACGCTCGCCAACGATGCTCGCGCATTCCTTGGCAATGTCGTCTTCGCCCAGGTCATAAGTCTGGTCGGTGAAGCCGTACAGGCAGTTGAACTGCTGGATCACCACGGTCGTGTCTTGCGGCGTGATGGAATCCGGCGTGGTTGTCACACCTTCGCTGGCGGTATTGGCTGCGATCATGGACAGCGTGCGGTCGCCAGTGCCGTTCTGGAAAAAACGGTTGATGGTGTTCGCATCGGTCGCGGTCGCGCCGTAGGGCAGGAAGCGGCGGGCAACATAGGTGTTGCTGTTGTTCTTCGGCATCTGGACCTGACGGCCCTCGCGCTGCAGGACTTCGCTGGGGATGGCGCGCTTCAGGATGTTCCCTTTGAACTTCCCGATACGCCACGGAGTGTTGAGGTAGCTATTGACAGACATGGCCTGTTCCTTTTTTCAGACGCAAAAAAAGCCGCTCACGGCGGCCTATTTGCTGGGGGTTGGTTGATTCACCCCGATGAAAAGGCGGCTCGGAACCCTGCGGTTTCGTCGCTTTCCAATGGGGTGTTGCCGGGCATTCCGCGCGGCGTGGCTGCCGCTTCAAATCGGCTCTTTCGTTGGTTGGCTGCTTCGGCTTTCTTGCGTGCGTCTTCGGCTGCGGCCTGAGCCTTGGCCTGCTCTGCTTTGAACCGGGTGAGGGATTCACCGATCACCACAGAGTCATAGGTTTCGCTGACGGTCTGTTGGTACTCCGCGGGTTGCGTGGATAGCCACGCGCGGTATTCCGTCTTCTCGTCTGGCTTGCCGACAATTGCGCGCCAGTCGCCGTGTTCCTTGGCCAGCAGCTTTTCCGACACCATGGCCTCTACCCGGGTGGGCAGTGCTTCCATGACGGGGGCAAGTCGTTGCTGAACAATGCTTTCAATGTCCGGGGAAGTTCCGCCCGTCCCCTTCAGGCGCGACAAGACACGGTTCAGGCCTTTGGCCGTCATGGCGGCGATTTCGGGGAACTCACTGCTGAGTTCCGCCAGGTCGTCGTCGTTCAGGCTGATGGCTTCGCCGGCTGGCGTGCTCTGTTGGAGGCTGGCTATCAAACGGTTGATCTCGCCAATCTTCCCGAATGCCGTGTCCACCTTCTTGTCCAGCCCGGCCTTCAGTTCATCAACTGCGGCTGCGCGGGCTAGCAATTCGGCGTATTGGTCTTCGGTGATCTGTGCGAGTTTGGGCGGCGGTGCAGGTTCCTGCGCTGCCTCGGCGGGTTCAGGGGTTTGCGTCTGCTCGTTACCGGCCGGCGTTTCCGTGGGCCCGTCGTTGAACAGCGATGCGAAACCTGCCGCCTCGCTCTGGTCTTCCACTCGCGTGGTGTCCACTTGTCCCGTCTGGTTTTCCTCGTCCATGCAGTCATCCATTAAAAAAGCCGCATCTCTGCGGCGTCGTCACATCACACCCGGCGCTTGCGCGTGGGGTGCAGCAAAATGCCGTGTGCCTTGCGGCAGGCGGCGGATTCAGGATTCGATATGCGGAAGATCCTTGTCCAGGCTCAGAATGCGCTTGACCTCTGCGATCTGGCCGCGCGTCTTGGCGGTCTTCTCGGGGTTCAAGTCGCCATCGTTCTGGGCTCTGAGGACTTCCAATCGTTGTTCAAGGTGCTTCTTCAAGGCGATCCATGTCGAGGAAACACGGTCAGCCTTGGCTAGGGTGAATCGTTCGTTCATTGCTCGTAGGCCCGGCCAGGCGCCGCGCGTCCCGGAGGTTCAGTCGGCGGCTTCAGTGCTTGGCCTGCGCCGTTCATGCTGGCCAGTTCGCGCTGCAGGTTGGCCTTGATCGTGGTGTCTGCCAACTTGGCCTTGACTTCTTCCAGCGTGAGTTCTCGCTTGCTGGCGTAGTCCAGTTGAGCCAGTTGCAGCTTGGCGTTCAGTTCTGCCATGCGGGCCTCGTGTTCCCGCTCGGTGCGCTGCGTCTCGGCTTGCACGTAGGCGCGATCCCGGTCGGTGTCGGTGGCGTCCCGTGCCATGGCACCCTGCTCGCGCATCTGGGCAATCTGCACGTCCGTCTGTGCGCGGATCTGCGCGGCGGCCAACTGCGGTGGCGGCGGCGGTGGCGTGCTGCGCATCTTCTCGATTTCGGCTTCGGTGTACTGGAAGTCCTTGGGGTTCAGCCGCTTGGACTTCAGCCACTCCTGCAGCCACTTCTGGGGGTCCACGCCGTATGCCGGGTTCAGCACCATGGGGCCCATCTGGGCGATGGTCTGGTCCTGAATGGCGCGCTCCACCAGTGCAGCGGAACCATGGGCGTCAATGTCGAAATCGCCCTTCTCGTCGTCCGGGATGTCCGGGTCCAGCAGCAGCAGTTCGTAACTCTGCCGGACCACGGGGTCGGTGATGTAGTCGTCCACGGCATAGCCCACGGAGCGAAGCAACTGGTTGGCGTTGTTGTTCTGAAGCTGGGCGGCGCCAAAGGTGTCCGGCGTCGTCGGCCCGGTCTGGCCTTGTGTGATCAGGGGGATGCTGGTCGATTCCTCTGCCGTGCGGTAGCCGAACTCGATGATGCTCAACATGGCTGGCGTGACGTTGGGAATCACGAACGTTTGGAAAGCCTGCCGGATGTCTTCCAGTGCCGCCGACTCCAGGGCATACCAAACCTTGTCGGGAAACACGATCCACTCGCCATCTGCGGGTTCGATCACGCCCTGCTTCACCACGATCTGGCTGCCGGCGCTCTTGCCGGCGTTGTTCAGCAGCGCCCGGGTCGATGCGTTGACGATGCGCTGCGGGGCAAAGATCTGCTCCGCGACTCCAACACCGGCCCAATGCCCGGCGCGGCGCTGCCATGGGCAAGCGTGGTACGGCAGTTCGCCGCTGTCCAACGGGCTGAAAACCGCCTTGATCACGGTGTCGTTCACCATGGTCATGATGGCGTGGAACGTCTCGCCCTCGGGGAACTTCTCGTCAGGCTTGCAGCAGTAGATTTCCTGCATCTGCTCCCGGGTCATCTGGCCGTAGCGATACCAGACGGTGTAGCGGCCCTTCTTGTTCTCCGGGTTCAGCTTGAGCGTGCCGCCTTCCTGCGTCTTGCTCGGGCCTTCGTCCAGCACTTTCTTGACCTGCTCCTTGAGATAGGTCGGGTCGCGCATGAAGTTGCGAAGCTGCTTGTCGCTGAGAAAGTCCTTCTCGTACAAGTAGCTGCCGTGCTGGATGTTCTCGCCGCAGCTTGCGTCCGGGTAGATGTTCCACGGGTCGCGCCACTCGTAGCCCGGGACGGTCTTGTCCAGGATCAGCAGCGTGGTTTCGCCGGCCTTGTCTTTCTTGACGGCCTTCTTGCGGCGCACCTGAGGGATTGGCCCCTTGATGATGCCCACCCCAATCCGGGCCATGTCGAAAATGACCTTGCGCATTTCGGCCGGGTACTGGCTTTCCACCATCCAGTCGTAGATGCGCTTTTCGGCTTTCTTGGCCTTCTTGTCGGCCAACTCCTGCTTTTCCTGCGCCAGGTCTTTGACCTTCAGAGGAACCTCGGTCGGCTGAGCCGGCATGCCCGGCTGTTGCACGACTTCCTCGGGCTTCAGTTCCCGGGTCGCCGGCTGGCCGTTGTCCAACATCACATTGCGGGCGTCGTCCAGGAACTCGGCCACGCCTTCAGCGATTGGAGACGCGGTGAACGTGAAGGGCTTGCCGTCAATGGGTAGCAGGATCTCCTGCAGCTTGGCCGCACCGGCATCGACGTAGCGGCTGGTCAGGCGGATGAAAACGGTACTGCGGCCATCGTTGAACCGGGAATACCCGGTCGTGACGGGTCCAGACAATGCCGTAGGCTTGGCCCAGTTTGCCCCGGTGAACTCTGACCGGTTGGCGTCATCGATCCCGAGGTAGGCTTCTTCGGCCTGCTGCCAAACCTTCTCGATGCCGGTGTCCCGGCGCGCGCTGACAGCCTCGTCCCGCTCAGTCGTGAAGAACGTGCTGATGCGCGCCAGGCGCTCCATGCGCTCGGCGGGATCAGGCGTCACGGGTTTCGGTACGGGCTTGCGCATCGATCAGGTCCGCATCGGGTTGGCACGACGCAGGGTCATGGAAACCGTCAGGCTGGTGGTGCCGTCGCCGGCCGTGACTCGGGGGCGCACGTAGCGCGGCGTCTCCACGATCTGGCGGATGCCTGCCGCGGTGAAGCTGGCCGCCGATCCTTGGGCGTGGTACAGGGTTGCCCAATTGCTGTTGTCGTTGCTGCCTTCGATCACGACAGTTCCGCCAGCGCCGAAGGTGCCGGTGACTTGAACGCAGCGGTCGGCCCATGGGATCAATTCGACTGCGCTGCCGTCATCGCCGTTCGCCATGGTTGGCCAGGTGAACATGGCAACGCTGCCGTCTCCTGCGATGTTTCCGTCGTTGGTAGGGGTGACTGTGGCCATTTCGTGGTCCTCTGCTTTGTGTGTGTTGGGCTATCCGAGTACGCCCATGCCGGGTACGGTGGAGCGTTGCGCTGGCAATGCCGCCATGCGTTTGGCTTCTTTCGGGAATGGCAGCTTCAGGTCTGGCTCTGCCAGCCTTGCCAGTGAATCCATCATGTCGTCGGTACGCGCGACAGGGAACGATGCGTACTCTTGGTTCAGGAACTCTTTGAGCAGATCTCGGCCGTTGTAGATCAGGCTTTGAGGCATCCAAATCTTGCCGTGCTCAAACCACGGAACCAGCCGGCGAATCCGGTCTTCCTTCTTGGTTGCACCGCCTACCTTCGTGATCTTGAACCGGTACTGCTGGCGCTCCTGCTCGTTCTGGACTGCCTCGATGTCGGCCTGAAGTCCGTATTCTTCGTACCGAACCTCCAGCGGCTTCCAGGTGCGGTGCAACTCCATCAGGGCAAACACCCGATCCGTCAGGTTCAGCCGGTCGCGCACGCAATCAAGGACAAAGATGTTGCCGTCTGCAGCCAGGCCAATCACCCACATGCAGGTGTAGTCGCCTGAGTTCTTTTTCCTGCCGCTGGACGGGTCCACCAGAATGATGGTGTTTATCACCCCGGGAGCGTTGCGATACCGCTGCACCCATGACAGTTGAAACTCTGCGCCCTCGCTTGGCCTGGGCTTCTGCTGGAACAGCGCAGACCATGTGCGCGGGTTGTTCTTGAACTTCTCAAAGTGGCCGTTGGAGAACCATTCCGGCCACAAGGGTTCGCCAATCTTGCGTTGCAGCGGGTCGTCTTCGCGGTCACAGATGGCCGGCAGACACAAGACATACCAGTCCTGCCCGTCCTGCCCCTTCATCAAACCGCTTTGCCCGTCCCATCCCTCGGGAAGAATGCTGCCCGACAGGTCTTCTTCGTGCCACCGGGTCTGAATGATGATGGTCGAACCCCCTGGAATCAGGCGGGTCTTCAGGTCATCCTCGTAGGCTTCCTTGGTTTTCTTGCGGATGGTTTCGCTTTCCGCGTCTTCCCGGCCAGCTACCGGGTCATCAATGATGATGTCCGATGCTCGATTGCCAGTCATGCCGGCCAAGATGCCGCCAGCCATGTACTCGCTACCGTTTTCCATGGCCCATTCTTCGACGGACTGATTGCCTGCAACCAGCCCCGTGTCAAAGATCGGCCGGAACTTCTGAGACTTGGCAATCTGCCTGGTCCTGCGGCTTTGCTTCCATGCAATGCTTGATGCGTAGCTTCCAAGGATGAACTTGGAGCCGGGTCGCTTGCCCATGGCGTAGGCCGGATACACCACACTGGCATAGGTTGACTTGGCCGAACCCGGGGGCATGAACACCATCAGGTTGCGGATTTCCCGGGTAAACACCCGGTCCAGCGTGTCCATCAACAGAATGTGATGCGCTGCGGCAACCGTCTCAATGGGCCTGAAGATCCATTCATCGTCGCTATCGCTGGCCGGCTTTCCGGGTACATCAATCGCCTGGGCAAAGTCCACAAGACTGTCTTTGGCGTACTGCCGGCGCAACAACTCCCGGGCCGCCTGCTCTCTGCTGATCACGTCTTGGCGCCTGCCGCAATGGCCATCAGTTGCTCGGTCGTCATGCTCACGGCGTTCTTGATCGGCGGCAAGTCATCCGCGCCACCCAGCGCCATCTTCTCGCCATACCGGCGCGGGTTTGCCGCTTTGGCACGCCAGCGAAGGTGTATGGCTTCCTCTTTGGCCTTGGCCAGCGCGAACATATCAGTAGCCCCACGAACAACCTCAAGGGCTTGTTCGTCAAACGTCTGGGCGCTGATTTCCCTCGCACGCGCGCACACGCGAGACCGTTCAGGGTTCTCTTCAATCCAACTTGCCAGCGTAGCCAGCGACACCTCAAAATGCGCCGATATGTCCCGATAGCTCTCGCCCTCGACGATCATGCTGGCGATTGCTCTCACTCCTGCATCGGTCAATTTGTTCTTGGCTACTGGCGGCGGACCCGTTTTCTTCTTGGGTGGCTTTGCCGGCGCCTTCTTCGCCGCTGTCTTTTTGGCTGGCATGGTCAGTTGACCCCGACGAGGCGCAGCTTCGGCGCTTCCAACTTGAAGGGTTCCTGGTCTTCCTGCGGTGCCCCGAGGGTGTTCATGTGCTCCATCAGGAGGATTGCCGCGCGGTGTGCCGGGCTGTTTGGTGCGGCTTCGCCGTGGAAGTTGGTGGTGAGCTTCACGCCGGCCAGGCCGTCGTCTTCCAGGGTCAGGGTTGCCTTCATACGCTGAAGGCCTCCGCAAAGCCCTTGGCTTCCTCGGCTTGGCCTTCGGCCATCTTGCCGTTGGCCTTGTAGATGTCCATGGCGGTCTTGATGGCCTCCTGGAAGTCGCCAACGGGTTGCATGGATTCCTTCTCCATGCCGGCCGCCTGGGCGCCTTCTTCTTCGGCAGCCTCGTATTCAGCGGTTTCCACGCCCACGCTGATCTGGCCGTCGGCTCCCACGTAAATGCAGATTTCGTAGCCGCCTGTGGGGGCGCCTTCTTCCTGCATGGGCTCTTGCATCGCGGGTTGTTGGGGCATCATGGTTGCCATGGCGGTCTTTCAGTGGGGTTGTGGGGGCGTGCACACGTCTTTGACGTAGTTCTGCAGGCCTACGAGCTTTGTTTCCAGTCGGTCAGCTTGCCCCGCCAGTTCTGCAAGAGCAGTCGCACAATGTC
>OFRM01000337.1_pt1 | contig 20516 bp, 22 predicted proteins | sample 1543101 | NCBI WGS metagenome assembly OFRM01 (sample SAMN07774223, study PRJEB24372) | wastewater metagenome | isolation source: Exp Tend VB 0WW | collected 2016-02
GCGGAGAACGCCCGCTTCTCGGCGTCGGCAATGAAAGCAGTTTCTTTTGAGTAAGCACAACGCCTAAAGGGCGCCCCCAGTGCCGATCAAGGATCAGAATGGTAAGCGTCTCTCGGGCTCAGCGCTGCGAAAACGAGCCGCTGAGCAGAGGGGCGCCTACGAGCAAGCGCGAGTATCTGGCGTCACAAGCAGCGTAATCGACGATCCTCCCGACGACGGAGCCGAACTGATTTCGTGGTCAGCTAAAAATCTTGCGAAGCTGCTTGCCGACGCCTACAGAGACGCTGGCCTAACCGGGCTTGACCGTTACAGGATCATCGGCAGCCTGACCGCGCAGCTTGGCATGATCAGAGACAAGGCGGCAGAGCAGACCAGGATCGCGAAACTCGCTCAAAAGCACGGACTGGTGAAGACGCCAGACAAAGAAGGATTAGAGCCGTTTGCGGGAACTATCAAACCGCCGACTGCTCGCGGAGCTAGAAAGCAGGGAGAGCGATAGGTACGTTGACATGTGCCTGGTTGCTCGCGACCGCGAGAGCCGGGAAACGATACTCTGCGCGGGCGGGCAGTGGGACCAAGTAGAGGGACGGTTTACAGACCGCGATCCAACATCCTGCAAGTACGTAGACCTGCACGCTGGTCAGGTACCGTTTGTTCGCTGGTTTGCGGAGTGGCTGCGAGACTTCCGAGAGGGCTACCCACGCGACACGTCAATCACGCTTGCTGGCGGCCCACGTCGAGGTGGTAAGACCTTCTCGCTGTGGCTGTGCGGCAAGGCGATGGCAATTGACGTGCCCAACTCGATTGTGTGGGCTGTTTCGGTAGCCAATACAGAGCGCGACGAGCTTGACCGCCAGCTAAAGGAAATCATCCCAGCGAGCTGGTACGTTTACCGGGAGTGGCCAAAGCACCAAGCCACGTTCCTGAACGGCTCGATAGTCACTAACGTCTCTGCTGACGATCCGGACACGACCAAGCGCGGACGCGTCGATCTGGTGTTTCTAAACGAAGCCCAGAAGATGCAGCGGCGTGTACTGACGAACGCAATCAAAGGCACGGCAGACCGTGGCGGCCTGGCGATCTTGGCAGCGAACCCACCCGAGGACAGCAAGGGTGAGTGGGTTTACGACCTTCACGAAGCGATTTCCGAAGGCAAGTTCAAACAGAACAGGCCCAAGTATTTTCATTACGATGCCAAGCTCAACCCGTTTGTTGACCAGGATGCAAACGAGCGAGCGGGTGAGGTGCTTTGGATACTTGACCCAGAGACAGCGCAGGCAAACGACGCTGGTATCTGGAAGAAGCCCGGCGACCTCGCCTACCACGCATTCAGACGGCGCGTGAACGTCCGACCTGCCCCGCTACTCGGAGACATCACCGAGGAGTGGACAAGGCGCAAGCTGGGTCGGTCGTACAAACTGATTGGCGGCTACGATCCAAACGACAGACCGCACCACGCTGTCACGTTTTGGAAACTGTTCGGTGAGATAGACAATCCGATCTTGTGGGCTGTCGATGAACTGTTAGTCGAAAACGCCGACGGAGAAGACCACGTACTAGAGTGCATCGCTGCGAAGTACGACAAAGAACAGGTCATCTTTGTGCTAGACAACTCCTGTTTCTTTCAGGACAGCAAGCACACACGAAACGGCAAAAACTCGTCAGACTACTTCCGTGGCTGGGGTTATCGCTGCGAGCCAAACCAGCCAGCCGCAAAAAACAGCAAGACCGGGACCCCGCGCAATCCTCCGATCGAACTGCGCGTCAGCTTGGTCAACAAGTTGCTGTACCAGTCGGACGACGGGATAAAGCCGGCGCGCATGTTTTTGTCTCCGGATTGCGTCCACCTGGCGGAAGCGCTAAAAAAGTGCAGCTCCAAAAAGGTCCGTTACGGCTACGGCCCGGTGGGACGTGAGGCGCACATCACAGACACGGCTGGATACGTCGCGTGGTGGGTATGGCCAGCTCCGAAGCGGAAGGATATCGAGTCCGAGAAGTACACGGGCTTTGTGTGGGAAAACCAGAAAACGAGCGTTTATGCGTAAACAAGACCGATACAAGGCTGCGGTAGCCCGTGATGAAGCACTCAAACGGGCGGGGCAGGCAGACGAGATTTTGCGGTCTGAGCTTGAGGCAGTGCGCAAGGAAAAGTCACCGGCTGACTGGCGGGCGACCGTAGAGCGCGTGCGGCACGATGCACGGCGACCGAGTTCCCAGCATCATCAGCAAGCGCTCGTGACCCTCGGTGCATTGTCGGCGATGGGTGCTGTGTGAGAGAAGACGAACTCCGCAAGCGTACTCGGGAGTATGTGGGGCGCTTGTCGAGTATCTGGCAGGCGACGGTTGATTATCCAATTGTGCCAGGCGTCGGCAGCGCGTACGGAGAGGGAACGCGGCTTCCTACCAGCGAGGCAGCTGAAAAGGTCGTACAGAGCCAAGATGCTCTATTTGGTCGCGTCGCTGCTCGGCTTGGTCCAGTTGCCAATTTTATCAGCACTCACCCGCTCCGAGGACTGACACCGGAGCGTGTCGGAAGCATCTTCAACACCGTGCTTGTCTCGGGATGGATGCTTGACAAAGCGTGTCTTGACGAAGATGTGATCTTGGCGGACTCCCATTGGCGCGCGGTAGACAACAGCTTTCGCGTGTCAATTATTGGGAGTCCGTTCACTGTCGAGCCGGTAGACTCCTCAGACCTTGCGCAAGCGGTCGCTGACTATCAGCAAAAGGTGTTGCTCGACGAGTGCCACGGCTGGCAACAGGCATGCAAGCGACTGCTGTTTGGTGACACTGCCGGTTACGCTCTTGAAGAAGTGGTGTACGAATGGCGCGAGGTCAATTACAACAGCGGCGGCCATTCGTACACCGTCGAGGCGCCTACCCCCATTGGCTTTGAATGGGTGCGCAATGTCCACACGCGGTGGAATCAAGCTCAGGGAGACCGGCTAGAACTGGACTCCCGAGATGGATTTTTCCCCGTGTCCGCCACTCCGCACAAGTGGCTGACGTACACCGCTGCGCATGATTTCATGGTCAGGCGCCGTGGGCTCAACTACACCAACATCTGGCTATCGCTGATCAAACTCAACGATTGGGCTCGGTGGGCTGCTCTGCTTGACATCTGGGGGCTACGCGCTCCGGTGGTCAAGTACGCGCGCGACAGGTGGCAGGATGAGAAAATGCGCACGGAACTTATCGCGCAGATTCAAGCCTGGGGGAAGGGAATGGGGGCCGCATTCCCTGACGATGTGGAGTTTGACGCCAGCCCTGGAATTAGCGACGGAGACTCGCGCGGCATGCACGCGGCTTTGCTAGGAGTCATCAACTCCGAGCAGAGCAAGTTGCGGCAAGGTGAGCAGCTCACCACAGAAACAGGCGGCGCTGGCTCTTATGCGTTGTCTGAAACGCACGCAGACACCAAAGCCGAGCATATCGAGGAAGGCGAACAGAACCTTAGCAGCGAGGTGCGCCAATGGTTGCGCGCGAGCTTGCGTATGGCGTGCCAGCAGTATCTGGGCGATGGTCGGTGGGGGGAGCCACTGCCGCGCGGTTTGTGCGCAGCCATGGGGGCCACTCCGCAGCAGATCCTAAGCAAGTGCGGTCGTCCGCAGTGGCGCGTTACGCGCGAAATGACTCCTGCGGTACGCATGGGTCTGTACGACAAGGCGGTCAACCAGCTTGGTCTCAAAATCGACCGCGAGCAGCCATATCGCGAGTTTGGCTTTGCAAAAGCGCGTAGCGACGAGCAGGCATTGCGCGGCACGTTCAAAATTCTCGGTCCCCAGGATCAAGCAGTCGGCGGACCAAGCGACGAGGCAACACTGGAAAACCCAAATCAGGGCGGGCGGTCGCGCTCGACCTAAAGGAATAAAATGGGAAATCAGAGCGCAGAGGTTCATCGCAGAAATCAACGCACGCTGCGTGCGGGTTTTGATCTGGCATGCCAGGTAACGACTCCGTATGCCGCGCTGTTCACACTGGGGAACAATCATGGCGAATACGTGCCGTTTGATGTGTCCGGAGGCGGATTCACGGTTACGTTGCCGCAATACCCATACGACGGCATGACGTTTCACTTCTCCGAGGTCAAAAACAGCACCAATGCGTTGGTGATTGACGGAAACGGAAACACCATCAACGGCGCTGCGACGCTGACCATGAACGCGGCGTATCGGCAGCGCAAACTGCGGTACACGACCCTTACCGGCGTCGCACAGTGGATTGTCATCGAGGGAATCGGATGACCTCCATCAGGCTTTACGGTCTGATTGGCAAAGACGCGCTGGGGCAGGGGACAAGCGCGGACGAGATGATTTCCCGCATGCCCTCGGATGGTTCGCCTATCGAGGTGCGGATCAACTCCGAGGGCGGGTCAGCCGTCGAAGGCTTTGCAATTGCAAACGCTCTCTACTCCTACAAGGGAGAGACGGTTGCGATCGTCGAGGGGCAGGCATCCAGCGCGGCTAGTTACGTCGCGGCATCTTGCAGCAAAATCAAGATGTATCGGGCGTCGTACATGGTGCTTCATGGACCATGGGCGCCTGGCGAAGGAAATGCCGAGCGGCATCGGCAGATGGCAGCAGACCTGGATCGCATGTCTGGGCTCATGCGCGCTCTGTACCGGCGCCGTGGCGTGTCCGACAAGCAGATCGACGAGTGGTTTGCCGGCGGCGACCATGTGCTGACTCCCGAAGAGGCAATGAAGGTCGGGCTGTGCGACGAGATAATTGAGGAAAACGCTGTGATCTCGGCTGCTGCGAGGGCTCAGATCTTGGCGAGGGTCAAGAGGCCGCTAAGGGCCGAAAGGAAACCCATGGAAGAGTACGCGAGCATGGACAAAAAAGCGCTCCGCGCGGCTTACAAGAACGAAGCCGACGAGAGCAAGAAATCCGCAATTGCAAAGGCGCTGGCGGAAAAGGAAGACACCACCACGGGAGAGCACAAGATGCAGGACCGGGTGAATGCTGAAGCCGACAAGGACCCGGCGGTCAAGGCGCTGGTTGCGCAACTGGCCGGCGAGCGAAAGGCGGCAATGGACGCGCAGGCGAAACTTGACGAGGTCGCTGGTCGTCTTGCGAAGATTGAGCAGGAGCGCGACGTTGCGGCGTTCGTTGCGGAATCCCGCGACGTGTACGCGGACGATGAAGCACGTGCTCAGTATCAGGCGCTTGGTGGTTCCGTGGCACGCGCCATGGTCGCAGAACTGCGAAAGAAAGGGGTCTCCATGGCGTCCATGTTTCGCGGGGGCAATCCACCGGGCAAATCACCGATCGGCTCGACCAATGTGTCAAGCGACGGTCTGACCATGTATCAGGGCATGGCGTATCGCGACATCGATATCGCTGCGCGTGCATCGCAGATTCGCGCGGAGCTTCGCGCCAAAGACACCGCTTCCAGCAACGCCGACATTGCCACGCGGGCGCTGAAGATGGCGCTCGCTGAGAAGGGACGCTAAACCATGTCCACCAATTACCCCAGCGCCGTGCAAGTGTGCGGCATTCAGGCTGCGCAGACCTTGCTTGGGCGCGGGTTTCTTCCGGCGTCGACCGCGACCCTTGCAAAGTTTCGCGTTGTCGTCGCGGCAAGCTCAAGCGATGACAAACTCGTCACCAACCCGGCAAACGCCACTGCGCTGAACGGCGGCAAAAACTTCGTCGGAATCTACACCGGAGACCGCACCGCGGACGCAACCGGACAGGATGCGAGCGGCATTGAGATTCAGGTGTCTGGCGTTGCCCGGTGTTCGCTGAAGACCAACACCGCCTGCGTCAAGGGAGACGAAGCCGGCTACGACCCTGCCGACGATGGCCTGATTCAGCCCATCACCGCCAGTAACCGCGGCAAGCTGATTCCGATTGGTCGTTTCGATCAGTCGAAGGCGTCAAGTACCGACATCCAGAGCGTTGGCGTCGTGCTGCTTGTGCCGATGCGTGGTGCAGGGTCCGGAGCGCTGTCAGTCGCAATCGCTGACGGAACGGCGCTGACCAACTCCGTTGCGGAAACCACGCTCGGAAGCATGACGATTCCGGCGGGATTTGTGCAGCAGGTCGGTCAGACGTTTGACATCATGGCTCGCGTCGATGTCACCAGCGGAAACGCGACGGACACTCTGATCCTGAAAGCGTACATTGGTTCAACGCTGATTGGTTCGACAGCAGCGGTCGACGTGACCAACGGCGGCGGAGACATCGGAATTATCAAGCTTGACGGTGTCGCGCGCGTGGTGGGCGCAACCGGCAAGTTCTACGTCGGAGGAATGGCTGGGCTTGGTGTGCCAGCGGTCGCCACGATGTCTCCAACCGGCACCGTTGGCGAGGCGACCGTTGATTGGACGGCGGCGCAGACCATTTCAATCAAGGGAACGTGGAGCGTGGCAAGCGCCTCCAACAGCTGCAAACTGACCATGCTCACGGTCAAGGCGGGTTTCTAACATGAGCCAACTGAGTTCTGTTCTTCACGTAAACGTCCCACTGTCGGATCTGGCGGTTGCGTACCGTCAGGACATGAAGCAATTCCTGTGGGACACGCTGCTTCCAATCAAGGTCACTGACAAGCGGTCAAACCTGATCCGGGGCGTCAACAAAGCAAACCTGCTGCGCCGTCACGAGATGCGCGTAGGCAACCGTGGTGATTCGGTGCCTCGTGTCCGTTTCAAGATGGACGCGAATCAGTCGTACAACTGCACCGATATTGCGGTCGAAGTTATGAACGACAACCGCGAGGAGGCCGAGGCTGACGACATCGTGCAGTACGTTCCTGAGAATCTGTATCACCTGACCCAGGCGCTACAGATTGGAATGGAATACTACGTGATCAAGGATGTTCTGCGAAACTCCTCGATCATCACCAACTACGAGGATCTGTCAGGAACCTCGCGGCAGTACGACAACAAAGGAAGTCCCGACAGCGACCCGATTCCTCACTGGCGCCAGATCTGCACGAAGATTGCCTTGGCGACGGGTGGACAGAAGGTCAAGAAGATCGTGCTGGCGCGGCTCACCTGGCAGAAGATCCAAGAGAATCTCAACTCTCTTGCTCTCGGTCGCCTGGAGTCGTACGACAGCGCCTACCCGCTCGAGCGCAACATCGAAAACCTGATCGGCGCAGAGCCCGGCGCCATCACCATTTCGGACGCGACCTACAACAAGGCGACCGAGGATGATGGCACTCCGGCCTACCGAACCTTCATCGGTCCTGACGTGCTGTTCCTGCACACTGAGCCGCCGGCCACCCGGTCATACGGTCTGGGCTACGTGTTTGCGTTTGCCGGTGGCAGCACTGGTCAGATCTCGCAGATGCCGGACGGAATGCGCGCGCCGTTCGCGGTCATGTCTTTTCCCGATTTCGGGCAAGAGACGTTGACCGGCGGCACCAAGATGCGTATCGTCGGTGGCGTCGATGCCAACATTCTCAACACGGATGCTGGCTACCTGATCAAGAACGCCGTCAACGGAAGCGACACCGCCAGCTACTCCGACTGGCTCAAGGACTAATCGCATGCAAGCTCGGCAGATTCAGAACACTCCAGAGCGTCCCTATGGGCAGGGGCACGTTTCGGACATCTCGCAAGAGGAGTACGACAAGCGTCCCGGTGCTTTTCGGTGGATTGCAGACGAGGTGGCTGCCGAGCTTGCAGAGCGTGAGAAGTCAGCGAAGGCGGAGCGCGAGCGGCAGGATCGAGCAAATGCAGAGGCGCGGCAAGCGCTACGTCATGACCTGGCGGAGCGCATCAAAAGCGCACGGGCAAACGCTCGCAACCTGGGTCTGAAACGTGACGAGATCAGCAAGCAGATCAAGGCGCTCGAAGACCTGGCGGAGGATCTGCAAAAACTCCTTGACGGGCTAAGCGAGCATCCTGTGCAGCTTGCGCCAAAGCCAGCGGAGCCTCCACAGCCGGACGAGTCACCACGGCCAGCGATTGACCTGCGCAGCGGCCAGGTAAGGAAGATTCGTGGCTAACCCAAACTTCCTGGTAGATGCAGACCTCTGGCGGCGTATGGGTGGGCAAGACAAGCTCACTCAGCTTATCGACCCAGAGCGCACGGGCGTATGGGATGCCGTCACGGCGGAGACTGCGCGGCAAGATGCGTGCAATCAGATCTTGGCGAGCGCCGGCATACATGCAGAGCACGTGGTGGACGTGACGGAGTTTCGTGACAAGTTCCCGCATTTAGTGACGGTCGCTGCGCAGCTTGCGATCGTGCTTCTGTGGCAGTACGGCAGCAGTGGTCAGGCGATGCCCGATGGCGTGGCTGCAATGGCTGCTTTTGTGTCTGCGGAGCGCGAGCAGATCGTACAGAAGCGGCTGAAACAGGGCACGCCGGAGTTCAACCCGCAGAGTGCGCAGCGTATTGTCGGCGCGATTGATTTGGACCCGGATCGCAACCGGATGACCCTAGGAAGCTGGAAACGGGGCGGCTTTTGCTGACATTTGAGTTTGAGATCAACGGAGCCAAGCGCGAACTGAGTGTATTGGCTGCCAAGCTCTCGGACTTGCAGCCTGTGCTCAAAGCGTTTTCGGGCTACATGCGGCATGAAATCCAGCAGGTTTTTGACTCCGAGGGCGGCGGACAGTGGGCGCGGCGTAAGGAGTCTTCCCAACAGGCGTATAACCGCTCGATTGAGGGCAGGATTTCCAAAGTCGAGCGAAACAAGTACCGCGGTCTAGGAAGTCGTCTACAGGCAGAAAAGCGGCGAGCAATCAAGACCGCTGCCAAACCTGCCAAGTCTGAGAAGCAAGCAGAGCGCCGCGAGCGAGCGATAGCCCGGAAGGAATCGCAGATCGCGGAGGTGCAGAGACTTTCAGCCGGAGGAGAAGCACAGCCCAAAGGGCAAGCGGGACTCTACAAGCGCGTCGAGCGTAGGATTGTGCAGGCAGAGAAGAAGATCCGCGACATCCAAGAGGGAAAGGCGCTTGGTCGGATTGCTTCTAGCTGCGCGATTGAGTACGACGCGACAAACTGGACCATGCGCAGCGTAATTCCATGGGCCGGCGTGCATAACGAAGGCGGGCGCGTTGGGCATGGCGCGGTCGTTGCAAAACGCACGTTCCTGGAGTGGACCACGGAGCGCGTAGACAAGTTTGCAGAGTTGTCGCTTGACTACCTAGTCGGCAGGGCTGCCAAGAGGTCACTGAGTGCCTAAAGCGCTCGACATACGCACTGCCACAACCGACGTACAGGACGCGATCGTACGGGCGCTAGAGCTTGCCTATCTGCGCAGGTATCCCGAGTCGGCAGATCTCACGGCGCTTGCCCTGGTGGACAGCGAGAAGCTACCAGACAGGGCGCTAGTGTATGTCCAGTCCGAAGGCGTGGTTTACCGACTGAGCAAAGCAAGCACGTTGCTGGTCGCGCCTCCAGACATCGTAGGGGCTGCGGGAAATGGTCGGTGGCTGCGTCAGACCTCGACCATGACGATGGGGCCGAACTACTTTGCGCCCATTTACCGAGTGCGCTACGGAGTGGTCAACGCAGTCGAGGCGTTTCAAGGAGACATGTCTGAGTTTCTGGACCGTCTCATGGGGCAGCGACCGGCGTTTGGCGTCGAGGTGATTGAGGATGATTTGCAGCTGCGCGCGCAGCGGCAGGGATCAATCTATGATGCCAAGTGGAAAGTAATCATCCACGCGACGACGTTTAACTATCGGCACGGCTCCGATGCTCTGTATGGATCGGACGTTGCAGATGATAGCGGCATCGCGTCAGAGCGCGGAATCTACCGGCTGATGGGCGATGCGCGGTATCTGTTGGCAGGTACTGACCTCGGTCTGGGACTGTGCATCAAGTTTGCCTCGATTGACGGCAACGGGCGCCTAGTCGAAAAGCAGCTAGGGCAGCGGTACTTTCGCGGCGAGATTGATTTGACCGTGCATGGTACGGTTCAAATTCTCGACGAAGATTTGCTCCCGGCATGGTCCGCAAACATCGAGCGATTTGACACAGGCACGCCAGACGGCAGACCATTCGACAGGGCAAACTTCGTCGCGCAGGGAATGCGAATCACTCCGCAGCCTGGACTGATGGGAGTGCCAGCAGCCGGTGTGGTGTACATGGAAAGCCAGCCGATCAGCGTGTCCCCTGGCCTGCATACGTTCACTGCCAACTGCGACACGTACCGCGATCAGTTGCCGTCTGGGCTGCTCGTGTACACAGACACCGAGGTAGGCGCCCAGCCTCCTGCGCAGCCAGCGGGAAGTTTACGAATCGGTGTCACACGCACCGACGCAAGCAATATCATCGGCGACACGCTACTCTGTAGCTATCGCCTAACGTCCGCCCCTGTCACGGGCGACCCATTCACAGTAGAGGGTGGCACATGATGCCGTTTGACCAGCAACGCGAGCCAGAACTAGGCGAGCGAGTCCACGTTAAGCCGACCAACCCAGCCGTCAAGATTCAGCGCGGCGACGGTCAGTATGGAAAGTTCATCGCTGACGATGGCGACGTGCTCCCGTTTGACAATTTCATCCGGGCGCGCTGGCTTGAGGGCAGCGTGATGATCTTCAGCATCGAGGGCGCACAGTGATTACCAATCCAGATCTTCCCATCAGCGTGCAACTCCCTGGTGTGTTTGTGTACCTGTCGCTCATCGGAGCGGCACCGACACAAGCACCGCTGCGGGTGCTGTTTCTCAGCTACAAGACCAGCGCGGGGACTGCGGCATCCGGCACCCTGTTCCGTGCTTTGTCTGAAGATGACGTGATCACCAAGTGCGGAACGGGCTCTGGACTGCATCGCTACTTCCGTGCATTCGCTGCGCAGGGTGGCGCAAACGTCGGCGCAGAGACTTGGTTTATGCCGGTGTCCGCACCGTCGGGCACTGCTCAGACCAAGTTCATCAAGGTGCTTGAGGCTCCGACCGGCGCGGTAGTTGGTTCTACTGGCACCGCTGCGGCTGCGGCTGGTTTTTGGTCTGTGTGGATTGCCGGAAAGCAGTACGACAGCACCATTGCCAATGGAGCGACCTACGCGACAATTATGCAGGACATGGTCACGCAGATTCAGGCGGATCAGGACTTCTTGCCCTGCACTGCGGCATACTCCGGCGGGCAAATCGTGCTTACCTCGCGGGTCGCAGCGCTTGCCGGTCAGGACTTTTCGGTGGCTGTGCGATTTTCGTCTACTGCGATGCTGCTAGCGGCATCGTGCGGCACTTTGACCGTCTCCGGCGCATCGAGCGGCGCTGGTGTGATCACCGTGCGCAACTATCAGGACTGGTCGGCTTCGGCTACCATTGCCAACCTCGACGCGGCCACCGTGACGAGCGCGGCAATCACGGCTGCAATCAACGCCAGCAACGCCACCGTTCTGAAGGCCGCAGAGCCAACCGTCACAACTGGAGCGGTGACGCTGTACTACGTCGAGGATCGTCCGCTCAACTTCTTGGGAGCGGAGATTACCAGCACCATCACACAGACGATTTCCGGCGCGTTTGGCACCGCGGCGACCGGGCTGCCATCCTCTGCGAGTCCATCACTTGCAACCGTGCTCACCAACCTTGCAGCGGCGCAAGTCATGCGACTGTGGGTCACGGATTTCACCGGACAGGCAGCAAACGTCACAACCGCAGGAATGACCCAACTCGGCTCGATTACGGACTACACCGTGATGGGCGCGCTCGCCAGTCACTTGATTCAGCAAAACGGTGGCGGCATGGGCCAAAACAAGGGCCAGGTGCTTGTGTGGGGACACACAGGAGGTCTTGCTTACTTCGGGGCAGTCCATACCGGGACGAGTCCCAATCTCACCACCACGCCGCTCACGTTTCCAAATTGGTCACGATCCAACCCCATGCCAGCGGGCGATCTTGCAGCTCGGGCTGCGGCGGTCGTGGCCAAAAACATCAGTTATCCGCCGTTTAACTACGCGGGGCAGGTCTTTGTCACCGACCAGCGCACGCCGTGGCTGCTGCCCCACGCATCGGTGCGACCGACGGACAGCGACACAAACGCCTGCATGGTGTCGTACTATGGCGCACCGCTGCGGGTCAATGACGACGGACAATTGGCGATTGTTTCGGGTCGCACGTCTGCCAAGCCGGCGGCTAGCATCGATAAGGGCTATTCGTTTTGGGGCTTCATCTTGACCGACCTTGCCGTCCGCGATCGGCTGCTGGTCAGCATGGCGCAGGTAATCGCAGGTAAAAGCCTCAAAGCTTACGGCGAGGCCCATACCGAGTTTGTCACCACTACCGACGCGCTCAAGGCAGCCGTGGGAGCCGAGATGTTCGCCATGGATGCCCTTGACTGGTTCGATGGCGCAAATGGCATAGTGGACGCGCTGCAAGTCGAGCGCAACCCACAGCAGCCAGCGCGCGTAGATGTCAAGATGCCGAAACGATACCCGATGCCGCTTGAGCAGCTTAGCGTCGTCGCCCAACTTGCGAGCTAACCACCATGGCACAAGGACTACCTACCAGCCTTGCTGGTCAAATCGTTCACTCGATCAACTTTGTCCCAGCGGTGACGGCGGTTCGCATGGAAGTGTCGTCAGACATTCCGTTGCAAGCCCGTTTCGGTTTTGCGGGTGGAATCGGCGTAGCAGAGGGACAGGCGCCGTTTATGGTGACGCTGACTTTTGCGGGTACTGCTGAAAAAGACCAGTTTGAATTGCTGGCAAAACAGCAGGGCCAGCGCAATGGTGCGGGCTTCTCATGGGACTTTTGGGAGGGCGTGACAGGGCTGTCTTCTCACTGGGTTTGCCGTGGCTGCAAGATCGGTCGCTGGTCCATGACCAACGATCCACAGACCGGCATCACCGACAAGATGGTCAGCTTCATCTCGATCAAAGCCGAGCAACTTCAGTAACACGGATCGGCTGTCCGTCGTCATGTCCGCCACCCCTGCCGGATGGGGCGGCGGGCAGCCGGTATCACGAGCAGGGGACCACAGATGCAACTTGGACAGATTCTCAGCGATAACAGCGCAGTGGCGTGCGTCGGCGAGCCCGTCACGTTCTGGCTCAACGTCCGCGACAGTAGCAACCGCATTCTGAAGCAAAAGGTGACGGCGCTGCTTATGCCAGTATCGGAGCCTGAAAAGGTCGATGCGTATCGGCAGGCGGAACAGTACCTGCGCACTAAACCCGACTGGCAGGAACAAAACGGCAAGCTTTCGCCGATTCCGTCCTACGTTGTGACCGAGGAGGTGGATATCCGCTTTCTGTTTGCCGCGCTGCGGGATGCCGATGACCCAGGTCGCCCGCTTGTCGAGGTCGCCAACTATGAGCGGTTTCGCCAGGGGCTGGTCGAAAGTACGATTACGGCGCTGCATCGCGAATACAAAGCGTTCATGGAACGCGAGTATCCTGAGGTGGTCAGCGCTACCCAGATGGCAAAGCTGAAAGAGCAAGCCGCGGGAAAATGAGAAGCCGTCCGTGGCTGATAGCTAAGGTGCTGCATTCCACACCGCAGGAATGGTTTGGAAAGCCATTGCGTCAGGTACCAGACGCTGATATGGCGCGGTGGTTTGCAGTCCACGCGGCGGCGCGAGAATTGAGCAAGTAGAGTGGAGCGCGAAGCGATAATACGACTGATAGCCGAGGGTGTCAACCGGGCGGTATCTGACCTGAAAAAGGCAGAAAACGCGGTGGGCAGCGTCGGAAGCAAGGGCTCTATGGCTAGCAGCGCCTTGCAGGAAATCGGGCGGGTGGCGTTTCGCGTGGCGTCGGACGTGTCGCGGGCGTTCAACGATGTTAAGCCGATTGACTTCGGACGGGCTGGCGACTCGGCGCGCAACTTTTCCGATCGCGTGGCACAGTATGCGCAGCGGTTCGGCGCCGATGCCGGTTCGATGCGCGCCAAGTTTATGGGCGTTGGTGAGCAGATCGGCGTGTCCTCCGAGCGCGTTGCGGGCTTTACGCGGCGGCTGTCAGAGATGACGGCTACCGACGCAAGCGGCGCGGTCAAGGACCTTGGCAACTACGCCAACGAAACCGGGCGCGACCTTGAAGAAGTCGGGGAAGTCGGAGCGACGCTGATCAATAAGCTTGGCGTACCCGTCGATAAAGTCGGCGACTCACTACAGCGCCTGAAAGATATCGCGCAGGACTTTTCAACCGTGGGCGGCAGTCTGGCTCTAGAGCGGTCGCTTATGCGCGTGGCGCCAGCATTGGCGCGCCTTGGCGGCACGTTTGGACAAAAGGCTGGGCTGGTTGCGGAGCTTGGCAAAGGTCAAGCGCCAGAGGTGGCGGCGGAGACAACGCAGGCGGTCACAGGATATCTGGCGCACCTTGACTCAATCCTGGCTACTCGCAAGTTGCGGCAGCTGACCCGTGATGCCAACTACCGCCCCATGGAGCAAGACGAACAAGGGCGGTTCGTTTGGAAACCCGAAGCAATTGCCACGCTGCAAAAGCACTTCCGGCGAATACCCAAATCGGCGCTGTATCAGGCGTTTGGACGCTCGATTGAGGGCGTGCAGGCCGCTGAGGCGTTTATAGATGCTGATCTAGGCGCTGGCGCACGCAGGGAAAAGGCACAGCAGGCTATTACTGGCGCCATGGCCGGCACTGGCATGGTCCCGCTTTCGGAAATGACGCCAAGTCAGATAGAACAGGTGCAACGCGAGAGCCTGAGAGAGTTTGGCGCAGGTCCGCAGGTGTCGGCATCTGAAAGAATCCGCTTGCAGCGTGCCAAGGCGGATGCAGAGCGGCAAAACGTCGAGCTAGCGGCAGGCGAGCGCGTACAGGAGCAGCGAGATAAGCGTAATGCACTGTACGAGGGAAACCGCAAGGCGCAGGCAGGCGTCGACACGCTTAAATCATATCTTCCGTCGACCGCAGAGCGCGTAGCAGACATTGCGGAAGCCGTGGGCACTGAAGCCATAAGCGAGCACCGAGCAAAACGAGGTGTGGCTCCGACTGTTGAGCTAGGGCAAGCGTCCATAGAAAAAATGGCGCGGGCGATTTCAAAATCGCCACTGATTGCAAAGCCGGACAAAAGCACCGCAGCCCAGGCAGTCGAAGACAGCAAGGCCAAAAACCGTAGCGGAGCAAACTTCTAATGCCCGGTCTGAGCGAATACGCGCAACTGACGTACACGCCAAACGGGCAGCAAGCGCTGCTACTGGGCGACACAGTCGAACGCCTTGACCATGACCACAGCGAGCGCTTGGCGCAGTTTGAGTATCTAAAGCGCGACGGTGCCGAGCAAGAGCCGATGGGCGCGAATGCTTCTCGACTCAGTTACAAAATCGTGCTCATGGGCGAAGCTCCGCTTACGTCTGGCGGGGCTCCGATGTCTGCCGGCGCGCGCTATCAAGCGCTAGTCACTGCGCAGCGGTCCCAACCGCGCGGGCTGCTAGTAGACCCACGGCTAGGACGATGGCAGGTTGGTTGGCGGTCTATTCGTGCGTCCGAGGAGCCTAGCCGGGCAGTCGATTGCATCGAGGCAACGCTAGAGTTTGTCGAAGACCAGATTGATCAGGCGTTAGCTATTGAGGCGCAGCCCACGCCACAACAGCGGGCCAATCAAACCGTTTCGGCATACTCGATTGTGGTCACTGCCTCGATCGCGGGGTTTGGGTCAAGCGCTTCCCCGGCAATGCGGGCGGTATCGATAACGGCGCAAGATCTGGGACGAGTGACGGCGGCTTTTGTCAATGCGGCGCTGCTATCGGTGCAAAACCAGGGTGTAGACCCTGCGCTGCGAGCGCAACTTGATAACATCCGGACGGCGCGAGAGGCATACTTTGCAGCGCTCGACGACTCGCTAGCATACAGTCTTGATAACCCGGTGAGTCTTGTACCGTTGCGGCATGGCGCGTACATGACTGAGACGGCGGCAATTGAACTACTCAACGCGATTGACAACCTCAAACCGCAGATTTTCGAGTTCGTAACGCCGTCAGAAATGACCTTGCTGTCCGTGCTTGTGCGCGTGTACGGCAGCGATGCGCAGTCGCGCCGCGAGGAAGCCGAGCGCTTGAATCCGTTCTTGGGGCCGCTTAGGATACCACCCGGAACGCCAATCAAACTGGTATCGCCAACGCCACGCCAATGAACAGCAGCCAGCGAGAAGACCCAAGCACCGAAGCCGTGATTGAGGTCACAGACTCCCCGCAAACAAGCTACGGCGGCACGTCTGCGTCATCTGCCGTGCTTGGTCAGTCTGCGGTGGATTCAGTATCGCGGGCGTTGCAAACGGGATACTCACCGACCGATACAAGCTCGACGACTATCGTTAACACGGTGCAGTTTTCGTACTCGTCGGACGTGACGCAACTCGGCGATCCGTTCTCGGTAATCATCCCGGACCCCCGAGGGCGCTACCGAGACAAGTTTAAGCGTGGGCAGACGGTCAAGCTTAGTCTGCGTAATCCCAACGTGGACGGCGGTGCGCTGACTCTAAAGGCGCTGGGAATTATCACCAACCGCGTGAGGTCAAGCGGACCCAGCGGCACGCGCCTAGAGCTGACCTGTGCGGATCTGGGGTGGCACCTGCTCAACTGCGATGCGCCTCCCTGGTTCAACTTGCAGGAAATCAGCTACCCGTTTAAGGAAAGCACGGACGGATACTCGCCACCTCGCAATCAAGCGCAGCCGACGTGGGACAAACTGCTAAAAGACCCGAATTGGATTCACCCGAGCTGGGGCATCCGTGGCTACCGAGAGTCAAACGAGTTCAACCGGCTGCTAAAACAGCGCCTGAATCAGGGTCGCGCGCAGGCAGTGTTCGATCTGCAACTGGCACTTGGTACACTGACCTACATCCAGGTAGAGCCCGGCGACAAAATCGCGGATCACCTAGCAGTCTATGCTCGGCGGAATAACTGTCTGCTCAACGTGTCCTGCGATGGATACTTGCAGATCTGGCGACCAAACTACAATCGTGAGGCTCTGTTTTCCATCGAGTATCACGACTTTGCGGAGTTTGAGCGCAACAAAAACAGCGTGCTCGACTGCCAGATTAGCGACAGCATTGACTCGCTGTACACAGAGGTTAACTGCATTTGGGAACAGGTCGGAGGCGACCTCACTCCTGACCCGTCCAATCAAAACTTTGGGAAAGGCATCGGCTCGTTTGTGAATGAGTACGCCCTGCCGTTCTTTCGGCGTCATGCGTTCTCTGATGGCGACCTATACAACCAGCAAGACAGCAATGCGCAGGCTCTCTGGCGATACAACAAAGGCGTTTTTGACTCCTTCCAGATTGTCTACACCGTTAAGGGTCACTGGCAGAAAATCGCCGGACAGCAGCGCGCGTACTGGTGGGAATCTGACCAGATGTGCTCGCTCAATGACACGGTGAACGGCATACATGGCAACTTCTATGTCTCGTCGGTGCGCTGTGACCGCGACGAGCGCGGAGACCTTACCGTGGTGACGCTTCGCAAGCCATGTTTGCAGGCAAACTTTGGCGAGTACAAGCAGCCAAATATCGATGTGGGCGGCATCGTGGACAAAAACAAGACCACGAAAACCGCGCAGCATGTCAAAGTGACTACATGAGCGCGGAACGCTCCCAGGTGCTGCAATGGGCAGCCCGGTTGGTCAAGCTGTCCACCTTGGCCAAGTGGGGCCAAAAATGGGGCATTGTCTACGCAGACCCGTGCGCGAGCGACCGAAAACTAGGGCACAACCCGACGCCGCAGCAGGTCAGGATGTATCAGTGGCAGGGCTTTCGGGTCCGCCCAAAGCTACAGGGCACGCAAGGTGTGGTGCTTGCGCCACGGGCCGGCGGAAGTAATGCCGTCATGGTGGCATGCGACGATCTCACCACGGGACCGCAGCCAGCCGACGAACTAGAGCCCGTGATCTACGATGCCGCCGGCTCGACAATCACGTTTGACAAGTCGGGCAGCGTCGAAATCAAGACAGCCGGCGGGGCAACAGCGCTGCTTGACGCCGACGGCTCAATTTGGCTGGTGCCCAAGGCAGGGCAGAACGTCAAAGCCGGCGCTTTTACTAACGCCCAACTTGACAATATTGTCACACGTACAGAGTTGCAATTGGCGCTAGACCTGATTGCTGGTCACATCCACCCGGTTAGCGGAGCCAGCACGGGCGCAAGTCCGACCCTGACCCCGCCAGCGCTTGACATCAGTGGCAGCCCAAACTGCTACGCCAAGAGGCCGTAAAATGTTTCAGCAGCAGGGGCTCGACATCGAACCAGAGCGCAATCCGGCGACGGGAAAGTATGACGCAAAGGTGTCGAGCAGCGGACCAAACAAGGGCAACCCGGTGTTTTCTGATACGCGCTCGCATGCGGTGCTGACCACGCTGGTCAGTCGCAAGCGAGGACAAAGACCGGGGGACCAAGTGCAGGCGGGCGGATACTACGGCGACTCCCAGAATCGGCGCGGTACGCTGCTGTGGACCGTGACGCAGGACCGCAGTGCTACAGGCTCTCAGCTTGTCGCCTATGCCGAGGACGGCGGTCAGCAGCTAATCGAGCTGCGCATGATCTCAAGTTTCACGGCGAAGGCGTTGAATCTTGGCCCGGCCAAATGGCGCCTTGAGTGTGCGTGGACACTACCAGACGGAAACAAAGGAGCGGTTGATCTCGTATGACCGTCTACACAGAAGACGAAATCACGGCAGCGGCTCTGGCGTATTTTCGCATCACGTTTCAGAACAGCGCGAAGCCGATTGACCTCACGGACCGCGGTTTCTGTGGTCTGCTGGCGCGGGCGTTTGCTCGGTTTTTTGTCCTGGCGCAGAGTCAGATTCTGCAAGCCAACAATGATGCGATTCCTGCCTATCAGCAAGACGCAGACGGTAACCTCCGCAGCAAGACCAGCCGAGCAGCACTAGAGCAGTGGGCCTTTGTGTTTGGTCTGCCGTCAGACGTGGCGGGAATTTACGGATCACGAGGACCAACCATCAGCACGGGCGGCGTTGGTATCCCGACCGCCTCGCTGCCAGCGGTTCTGATTGCGGCTGGCACGCAGGCGCGAGACAGCACTGGCGCTATTGTCGTCGAGACCACGGCGAACGTCACCACCGATGGTCCGCCCAACACGCAACCCGTCCAGTTTGTCAGTGTCACCAAGGGCACCCAGGCGAATCTGTCCGTAGGTACGGTCCTCACCTGGCTTACCCCTCCGGTTGGCATCGGGACCACGGTCACGCTCACTCAGCCACTTACAAAAGCGCTCGACCGCGAGACTGACCTAGAGCTACTGCAAAGGCTGCTGCGCCGCATTCAGAGCCCACAGCGCGGGGGCACTGCGGCAGACTACAGGTTTTGGGCAGAGTCGGCCTATAACGTCGTTACGGGCGAGGCGCTTAGCGTCTTTCGTGCGTGGGTCTACCCACTGCGAGATGGTCTGGGTACGGTGGACGTTGTGGCGACGCTTGACGGCACCGGAACAGCACGCAAGCCAGGAACTAGCCTGACAACGGCGCTGCAGGACTATCTGGACACGGTGCGGCCCGTGACTGCGGTTTGCACCGCGTACGCTCCCGAAATGGCTGCCGGTCGAGCCGTGCAAGTCCGCGTGCGTGCGCAGCCTTCGCCGAGTAAAAACGGAACTTACCTGTACGATTGGGACGATCTCGGGACGTTTACGACGATCACGGCGCACACTGCAAACACAATCACGATGGCAGCGATCCCGCCCAATCTGGCGGCGGCTTTCGCAGCGGGTAGGCTTCCTCGGGTTCAAATCATTATTTCGACAGCTGGCGCAAGTGCGTTGCCTTGGGTTGCGCGGGTGACAAACATCGGCGGTGCAACCCTCACGCTCGACCGATCATTTACTGTCGCGCCAACCGACGCGGTAGATTATTTCTGGGCGGGATCTGCGATCGTCGAGCCCATCGCGCAACGCATTCTGGATTACGTCGATAGTCTAGGACCGTCTCGTGACTCAGGAACGGCAGACACAAACGACGCATGGGAGGACGTGCTGCGCCTAGAGCGCGTTGTGGATGTTGTAATGGAATCGCGAGATACAGACGGCACGCGGCTTGTGCAGAGCATGCAGCCCTATGCGACTGCGGTGCAAACCGCAATCGCTGGCGGTGCTTTTGCTGCGGCGAATCGACAGCCTCGCGACATTCGCGCAGGCGTCGGTCCGGAATTGCTGTATCTGCGTTCGGGCGGCATTGAGGTCGTACAGTGACGCAAGCCGACGTAAAACGGCTGTTGATCTCGCTGTTTCCCGATGGCAGCGCGGATCTCTATGCGCTCGACAACACGGACCTTATCGGCGGCTGGATCAATTCGCTAGCCGGAGCGCTCAAGGATTGCGGCGCCGACCGACTTGAGGCGCTGATCCGAGAACTAAATCCGGCCACGATATCCGAAAACATCGCGGCATGGGAGGCAGCAACAGGCCTATCACAAACGCCAATCGCGCTGTATGGCAGCACGGAGCAGCGTAAAAACGCCGTTCTTACGGTTCTCAGAATGCGCGGCTCGTTTTCGCTCGATGACATGCGAGCGATTTTGCAACCGTACTTTTTGTATGCCGACCCGACACAGATTGAGATTTTAGAGCCAAACCGCACGGCGCAGAGAACAGCGCACACTTACGCGGGAGTTGCACTTGGCCCAGCGCCGGCTGTGTT
>OFRM01000339.1_pt1 | contig 20468 bp, 23 predicted proteins | sample 1543101 | NCBI WGS metagenome assembly OFRM01 (sample SAMN07774223, study PRJEB24372) | wastewater metagenome | isolation source: Exp Tend VB 0WW | collected 2016-02
TGTAGACCACGCTGGACCATGTGAGATCCCATGTGCTGCTGTTGAGCAGCGTGGGCGTGGCAAAGGCCAGGTTGACCAGCTGGGCAAAGGCCACGTTGCCGCTGGCCAGGGCGGCGAGGACGGGGGCGGAGAAGGTTTTCATGCTGGGCCGCCTCAGATTTTTTCAAGAAAATCAAGGGTGACGCCTTGCGCATAGCCCGGCATGTAGCGCACACCGGAGTTACTCATGAGCCGGAAATTGGCGGTGGGCTTGAGGGTGGTGACGGCTGCGCCGCTGCTCAGGGCCGTGCGCAGCCGGTTATTGAGGTTGACAGCCATGACGCCGCCGGCGGCGGTGGCATCGTCTTGCACCTGCAGCAGCAGGCCGCTCACACCAATCATGTCGCCAGCCAGCAGCGTGGTGCCGGTGGTGGCGTTGATGCTGATGCTGGAGGCGCCCTGCGCGGCGTTGGCGCTCAGCGTCTTGGCCCCGGCGATGGTGCCGGCCACGTTGGGGCGGCCAAAGTGCCACAGCGGCACCCAGTTGGACATGCCGCGCATGGAGTTGATGAAGGCCTCAAGCCATGCGGCATTGGCGGTGATCTCGGGCGGGAGCTCGCAGCTGAACTTCCAGCGGTCATTGAGCAGGTCAACCACTTGCTCGGAGCCGCCGTAGGGCGACGATGAGGCGCGCTGGTTTACCAGCAGCTCGGGCAGGCAGTTGGCCGGCTTGAACTTGGTGGGAAGGGCGATGAGGCTCATGCGTACATTGCCGATCTTTGCTGCGCACCGAAAGCAGCGCGCTGCGCGTCAACAACGGCGCGTTTGACAAACGAGACGCTTGCCACGTCGCCCACAGTGAAGTTGAAATAATTGTTGGTGACGCCACCGCTATTGCCCGCGCCGCCCTGCCCCTTGGTGTGGTCAACCACGGTCTCCTGCGGGTGCAACATGGCCATGAAGCCGCCCTTGCCGTCCAGGCCACCGCTGCGCGCACTGCTGCCGGTGTAGCCGCCACCGTCGAACGAGAACAGGCCTTTGACAAAGCCAGCCAGCGGAGCCGTGATGGTCTGCTGGATGGACATGCGGATCATGTCGGAAATGATGCTGTCGGCCAGGCTGGAGAAATCGAGTTTGCCGGTCTTGACGAAGCCGACCAAGGCATCTTCCATGCCCTTGAAACTGTCGGTGACGATGGCTTTGGACTTCTCGCCGACGGAGGCCACCGTTTCCAGATAGTCTTTGGCGGCATCGGTGATGCCGCGCGAGGTGTTGTATTTTTGGTCTGCCTTGTCGGCCTGGGTGGCGGCAACGCTGGCAAGCGACTTGTCTGCTATGGCACGGGCTTTGGCGCGTTGCTCGATGCGATCAGCCTCGTCGAAGCCGGCTTGGCTATCGATAGCCCTGATTTGTTCTTTCAAGGCCAGTTCGATGCGGTACTGCGCCAGTGCAAGTTCGCGCTGGCCAGTGGTTTTGCCAACAAGGCTTAGCTCCAGCGCAGCCAGGTCGTTGGCCTCGGTGATGGACTTTACATAGGCGTCTACGGTCAGGCGGCCTTGTTCGCGCGCCTTGGATTCAGCCACGGCGCCAGCGGAGAGTTCATCCTGAAAGCGGATTTGATCGTTGTAATTGGCTTGGTTGACCTTGATCTGAAAGAGTTCACGCTCCGCGGCGGCGCGCTCTTCCTGGGCGGCCACCATATCGCCTTCGAGCTTGATAGCCTGTTCGCTGGTGATCTGTTTTTTGCGCAGGGCTTCATCGAGCTTGGCCAGGGTGTCGATGCGGAACTTTTCGGACTGGGTTAGCTCGCGCCCCAGGCCCAGCGCCTGGGTGGCGGCGTCATTCTCTTTGGCGATGGCGGCGGCGATGCTGGCGTAGGCGTCACCATCGGTGTTGCGCGATTCTTTGTATTTTTTGCGGATCTCGACGATACGGGCTTCGATGTCGGCCTGCTTTTCACCAGCAAGGGCGCCTAGCTCGCGGGCCTTGGCAATCTCGCGCGCCATCTGGGCGGCTTTGGATTCGAACTCCATGCCGCTTTTGACAAACTCGATATGGGCTTTGGTTTGCGTGGCATCTTTGGCCGCCTGGTCGGCAGCGCGGCGCTTGGCGATGACGACCTCATTGATGTTGGCGACTTGATCCTGCAGCAATTGGATCTCGCGCTTCAGCTCGCCCTGCCCCAGCTGTTTGACATCGCTCTTGCTGGCATCGGCCAGGCGCTGCTGGGCTGCGGCCAGTTTGGACTGCAGACCGGCCATTTTGTCGTCGAGGCTTTCAGCCCGGCCCACATTAAGCATGGCATCCCATGCGCCCTTGGCGGTGTCGGTGATGCCGCGCCATGCGCGCTCCAGCGTGCCCAGGTTGCCCTGCAGCTCGCCAGTGCGTTGCGTCATGGCGTCGGCATAAGCTGATGTAGCCACTGCCGCAGCCTGCGCCGTCTTGCCCTGGTCTTGCAAGGCGCGGATTTGGTCGTAGACGGACTTGGTGAGGTAGTTGGTGGCTTCGTTGAGTTTAGCTGATGCGTCTACCGGGTCTTTGGCCAGCTCGACGAACTGGGCCACAGTGTCTTTGACGGCAATGCCGGTCTCGCGCTGGATGCGCACGCTGGTGGCGGCCAGTTTGTCGAGCTGGCTGCCGTCGATCATGCCGGTGCCGGCCACGGCGGCCAGGGCTTCAGCGGCTGCGCCGGTGGTGGCGCCGGTGGTTTTGGCCACGGCCGTGGCCATGGCCTGCATCTGGCCCACGGTGGTGCCCGCGGCATTGCCACTGAGGATGATGGCTTTGCTGTAGGCGGTGGCTTCTTTGCTGCCCTCGTAATAGGCCAGGCCCAGCACGGCTGCGGCTGCAGCACTCAGGGTGAACGGGTTGACCAGGCCGGCCACATAGCCGCCCATGGCACGGGCTGCGGGGCCGATGCCGCCAAACAGGTCTTTGAGCTGGCCGCCTTGCTGCAGCAGCACGGTGAGTGGCGCCTGGCCGCCTTGCAGGGACACCACGATGTCGGTGAACTGCATGGGCACCTGGCGCATGGCGAAGGCGGTTTGCTTGGCGCTGATGCCGAGTTTGTCGAGCGCTGCGGCGCCAGTGTCGCCGGCCTTGTTGATGGCGCGCTGCATGGCGGCGGCCTCAGAGCCTACTTTGTCAAAGACGACGGTGGCGTCGTCTGTGGCCGCGATTTTGATGCCAACTTGTTCCATGGTGGTGGTGGGCGCTGGTTGGTTTTAGGTGGCAGGGCTGCAGGCGATGGGGCGGCGCTCAGGGGGCATCGCGCCAGGTGTGCAGGGTGGCGCGCTCCATGAGCTGGATTTCGTGCAGCAGGTCGGCGTGCTGTTTGCGCGGGATGCCTTGCATTTGCAGGGTGGCGTGCACGCCGGCGTAGTCAAGCCCGGTCGGACCCCAGGGCGCCACGCGCCACTGGGTTTGCAGCCGCTGCCAGAGCACGAAGACGGGCACATGCTCGGGCCACAGGAAGAATTCTTCTGGCGCTGCGGGCTGGTCGCACACGAGGCCAAAGGCTGCAAGAGCCTGGGCTTGTTCACTGGCGGGGGTGTCATGCGGGTCTGCTTCAAAAATGAGTTGGCCACGCGCCAGGAGTTGCGCCAGCCGCGTTAGTTTTTTTCTTTCCCCTGCACGCCGTTGGCGCTCAGGTAGGCCTCGAAGATGAGTTCGCTGGTGCCGGTGATACCGAGCATGGCGGCCAGGGCTTCGGGGCTGAAGTCAGCCGGGGTGTAGTCATCAGGATCGCGCCCGTCGTCAACAACGACCAGGGTCTGGCCGCGCCAGCCGGTGAGGCGGGTTTGCAGGAACGCGCCGATGCGCTGGTCTTCGCGGCGCAGTTCTTCAAGCAGCTGGTCTTGCGGGATTCGCTTGCCCATGAGGGTGAACGCAAAGACGCGGGTTTTGCCGGCGTCGTTGAGGACGATGCGCACGGGGAATTCGACGGTGTTGCTGACGTTGAGTTTGAAGCTCATGGGGTGGGGCCTGGGTGCGATTGCGGTGGTGACTGGGCAGCTGCTTACTGGGCAGCTGGCTATTGGGTAACGATGCGGATTTCGTCGTTGCCGGAGCCGGCGGACGTGGGTACCAGGCGCAGGTCGTAACCGATGAGGCGGGCGCCGTTGGTTTCGGCCTTGCTGGGGTTGATGAGCTGCACGGCCGGGGCGTGGATGATGATTTTGTTGCCGGCAGACAGGCCCACGGTGAGCGCCAGGCTTTGGGTGGTGTTGGCCTTGACGGTGGCCATGAAGGTGACTTCTTGCGCAGCGGTAAGGTCAAGCTCGACCTGACCCACAGACTCGCGGTTGGTGATGTCGATGCGCTCGGTGGACAGCAGGGGCACGTATTGCACGCTGTTGCCCAGATCGAGGGTGAGGCCGGTGCTGGGGTAGACCACGCCGCCGGTGAGCGCACCCGTGGCGTAGGTGGCGCCCAGGGTGATATCAACCACATTGGCCTTGGCCATGGTGGGCGGGGTTTTCCAGGCGCTGAGGGTGGGCGATGGGTTGGCGGTGGCACTGATGCCGCCATCAAGCCCGATGAAGTCAAACACCAGGGTGGGCCGGTCGCCGATCTTGGCGTTGAGTTTGACGCTGCCCATGCAGCCCAGCAGTTTGTGCAGCACGCCGTCGTCGTGGTAGTAGATGGTGAGGGTTTTGAGCGAGCTGCTGATGGGGGTGTATTCCACCCGGTTGGGGGTGGCAAGCAGGCTCTCGGCCATGGCGCAGCCGAGCAGCAGATCACCCCACTGGGGAGCGGTGGCAGCGGTGCCGCTGCCGGCGAGCTCGACCGTGAGGCTGCACTTGACGCTGGCGGTGGCCACCAGTTGCTCGGAGCCGCCAAAGTAGCCGCGCACGAGGTCGCGGTTGACGTTGTTGGCATCAAGCGGGGTGATGGTCATGGCGCTGACGAGCACGGCATCAGACGCGCCTGCGGGAGAGGCATCGGTGCCGGCAGTGGTTTCGACCTTGGCCAGGATGACGGTGTTGCGGATATAGCGCGGCATGAGGGTTCTCCGGTGTTAGTTCAGGGTGCCACCCGTGGTGCGGTGGGACACGGTGTAGGTAAGGCTGGCGCAGCAGATGCGGTTGGCCACCTGCGCGGCGTCCCAGGCAATCTGGGGCTCGCCAATGAAGACGCTCGCGCCCAGGCCCAAGCCGGGATCGGCACTGAGGCGGCTGTAGGCAGCGCTGGCCAGGGCGTTGGCGGCCGGGCGGGCGCTGGCAGCGGTGGCACTGGCAAAGCACTTGACGTGGATCTGGGTAGCCCAGTCCACCGGGTTGCCCGAGAGTCCGCCAAGCTGGGTGCTTTGGCTGCCGCCAAGCTCGACAATGATGCTGGCGGTGCGCCCTGCGGGCAGGGGATCGGTGTCGCCGTCGGTCTCGATATGTGCGCACACCGGGGTGGGTGTGTTCAGCGTGGAGACGAAGGCATCAAGCAGGGTGTCGAACGCACTCACGCCAGCTCCAGCAGTAGCACGGTGAGGCCCAAACCATCAGGCTTGGCTTCGGTGACTTTGTAGTGCACGGTGCCAACGTAGACGGACTTGCCGACAAGGTTGTCGCGCACGCTTTCGCTGCGCAGGGTGACGGCGGGGTGGGTGCTGGCCATGCCGAAGCCGCCCACGGTGCCTACGTCATAGGCGTTTTCAAACACGGCAGGGCTGACCAGCTCGCCATCGACAAGAATGTCAAGGGCGGGGTCGGCAAACACAGCCAGGACGGCTGTGTTTGCGGCTTGCTGTGCTTGGGCCCATGTCATGGCTTGGCTCGCCGGGCTCAGGCGTTGAGGTTGATTTCAACGGTGGTGACGCCGTTGCCCGCTGCCTTGGTGGCGTAACCAGCCAGGGTGTTGCCGGCGCTGGTGAGGGTGAGGCGGAAATTGGTGTTGTCCCAGTAGAGCAAGGCGCCCTGGGTGACCACATCGGTGGAGAGCTTGGCAATGGTGAAGATGCCTTTGACGCGCACGGCGCCGCTTGCACCGCTGGCAATGGCAGCCAGGGCCACGCCGATGCGCATACCCATGAGCACGACCTGCCCGGAGCTGATGGCGCTGCCCGCAACGTAGTCAACGACTTCGCCGGACATAACGTATTTTGTCGTCATGATGGTTTCCTTTGGATAACTTGGGGTTGGGGGTTAGCGCAGGCCGCCTTTTTGGAGGGAATCAGGCGGCCTGCTTGCGGGCAGTGCCGGGGCTTATGCGCCTGGGTTCTTGTAGGCGCCGCGCCAGTCGGTGGCGGCGATGCCGTAGTCCATGCGGACTTTCCAGCGGGAGCCGTCAACGGTGAAGCCGGATTGCATTTCCAGGTAGGGGGCGTCGTTGCCGTCGAGGAAGGCGACTTCAATGACAGGCGCATCGCTGGGTGCGGCGAAGCTGTACCAGGCGGTGCCGGTGAGGCGGGGGGTGTCAACGATGTCTTTGTACAGGCCGCGCACGACGTTGGGTTTGCGCTGCTGTTTGTTGGCGTCGTCGTTGTACTCTGCGCCGTTGACTTCGCGGGCCAGGCCACCCAGGGTGAGCGGGGTCAGCAGGATGGAGGGGACGATGCCCAGGTAGTCATTGGCGCCGACATCCATCTGGCTGGCCATGGCCTGGCGCACCAGATCGACGTTGGCGGTGCTGATGATGGTGCCGCTGGCCAGCAGGTTGCCGTGGCTGGCGTGGAACAGGGCGATGCCGTCGTCCAACGTGGGGTTGCTGACGAGGTAGGCGTAAACGTCGGCCTCGATGGTGCGCTTGGCAGCGCGGCCCAAGGCTTCGGACAGGCCCACGAAGGCGCCCAGGTCATCATTGATGATGGCCTCGCGGCTGATGTTGATGACGTTGCCTTTGGTGGAGGCGGTGATGGAGCCGCGCTCGCCATCAGGGATGGTCTTGTTGCGGAACTCGCCAAGCTCGGTCTTGGGATCGAGCACGCTCAGGGAGCCGATGCGGTAGCGCTTGTTGACGCGGAAATCGTTGACCGAGCCACGTTTGCAGAACCGCGTCCAGGTGTCGACAGTGATGTTGTAGGCGTTTTGCAACGTCTTGTACATGATGTTTTCGAGCAGGATGGGGAAATCGCTGCCGGACTGGGTGAAGGCGGCGCTGACGAGCTTCATCTGGTCCATGCCATCGGTTTTGATGCCAGCGGCCTGCAGGGAGACGCGGGCAATATCGAGCATCTTGTGGCCACGGTACGGGTTGGCCGTGGTGGCGCGCACGATGTTGCCGTCAGACCCGGTGACGGCTGCGCGGGCCATGACGGACTGGGCCATGGCTTCGATGCGCTTGTCGGTTTCGTCATGCTCGGTGCTGATGTGGCCGGCAATGGGGGTGGCGTTGGCACCGAGCAGGGCCAGGAGCTTGTCGCTGGCGATGGCAACGGTAACTTCATGATCAGACTCGCAGGCGTGCTGCAGTTCGGCCAGGCCGGGGACGCCGGCAAACTTGGCAAACTTGGCGCTGATGTCTGCGCGGCGCTGTTTATCTTGCGCCAGGGCTGCCGTGCGGGCAGCGGCTTCGATGGTGGCGGTGTCTTGTGCGAGGGCCGCCGGGTTGAGTGAAAGCATGGGTTTCTCCAGGGAGGGTGTGGCGGCTGCCACGGGAATGCGCTGCACCAGGCTGGCCGGTGCTGTGCGGTAACGGGTGGTGAAGGCGGCAAAGTCGGCGCAGGCCATGGCGCCAGCTGCTTCGGGCAAGGCGGTGACTACAGTGTCGACAAAGCCGGCCTCTTTGGCCTGGGCTGCGGTGTACCAGTGGTCTTCACCATCGGTGAGCAGGGCCAGCACATCAGCCACGGGCATGCCGGACTTGGCGGCATAGCTGGTGGCCATGGCGTTGGCCCAGGTGTCGAGCATGTCGGCGTACTTGCGCATGGTGGCGGAATTGCCGGCCACGCCACCCCAGGGGGCATGGATCATGAAGGCGGCGTTTTCGCTGATTTCAACGGTGTCGCCAGCCATGGCAATGAGGGTGGCAATGCTGGCGGCGATGCCGTCAATGGCGGTGGTGACAGTGGCGCCGTGGCGCTTGATGGCGTTGTGGATGGCGATGCCATCGGTGACGCTGCCGCCATAGGAGTTGATGCGCACGGTGATGGCCTGCACATCGAGCGCTTCGAGGTCTTTGACGAACTGGGCAGCGGTCACGGTGTCTTCCCACCAGGACTGGCCGATATCGCCGTAGATGAAGATTTCAGCGGCGCTGACGGCGCCCTGGGCTGCTGCTGCAACCGGCGTGCGCTGGCGAATGCTGTACCAGGTGGGCTGTGTGTTGGCTTGCGTCATGCAGGCCAGTGTCGAAAATCGGGTGTCCAGTTTTTAGGGGGAAAACTGGACTATTTGCAGCAATGCGAATCTCAGTAACCCAGGGGCAACAGCAAGAGCCGGCCGCGCACGGTTTTGGTGTTGCCGTTGGCAGTGCTGAAGGTGGCAATGACGGTGTAGGTGCGCTCTTCAGTGCTGCTGATGGGGGTGCCACCGGCTATGCGCACAAGGATGACGCCACCGACCTTGCCAACGCGGCCATCAGGGAAGGTGACGGCCTCAGTGTTGACACTGATGCTGGAGAAACTGAGCTGATCACCGCCCGTGAGGCCGGTGGGCAGATAGCTGAGCGTCGGGGTGCCAGTGATGGTGTCGTCTGCAAACAGAACGGAGGTGCAGTCGAGATAGAACAGGTCATTCTCGGTGGAGAACTTGGTAAGGGTGGGGTTCGTCATGTGTCGGCCTTTTGGAAGGGGTAGTGGCGGCGCACGGCCACCACCGCAACGGATGGGTCTTTGTCGGGCGCATTCCACACGCGCGGCTGCGCGGGCATGGCCAGATCGAGCACGAGGGGCGCGATGGGCCAGTAGCTGTTGACGGGATCCGAATAGCTGTGGCGCTGCACGGCGGCCAGCGGCCAGGCTTTGGACGCGGGCCGGACTGCAACGGCATCGCCATCGATGGCGAAGGCGGCAACGCTGAAGGCCGCAACGGCAAAGGCGCTGCCGCTGAAAGCTGACATTACGCGCCCCGCCAGAGGTTGCCGCTGGTGCCGTCGCCCGCGACGGTGGCGCCGTTCATTTTGCGGGTGTCGGCATGGATAGGTGCCACCTGGGCGGCAGCGAGCAAGGCGGCGGCAATGTCGCTGGCAGAGGGGCCAGACCCACCCACCGCGGTGGTGGCAAATGCCGCGCTGGTCTTTCGCTCCACATACACGCCAGCCACTGGCACGATGGTGGCATTGAGGTTGCCCACAATGGAATAGTTGCCGGCGGTGGGGAATTTGAGGGTCCAGCCGTTGACGAAATCAGCCTGGTAGAAATAGGCGCCACTGCCCAAGCTCAGGGCCTTCCAGGTATGGATGGGCGGATAGAGCATGCCGATGGCATCGTCCTCGAAATCACGCAGGGTGGCGTGAAAGGCAGGCAGGTCTGTAATGGACGCCGTGGATTCGACGACCAGGTTAGACCAGTCGATGCTGATGGTCATGGCCTGGAATTACTCGTCAGCCGAGCGGATAGCGTTGATGGACCCGCCCGCACTGGTGACGGCAAAGGTAGTCTCGAACGGCACGATGGAAGGCGTGGAGCCCTTGCGCACCTTGACCCTGGCCGTGAAGTCGGTCGAGTAGTTGAAAGTGCCGCTGCTCTCGCTGGTGCTGGCCGCCACTTTGTCGATGAGCGGGAACCAGGTGGCCGCGCCCGAATAGCCACCACCAGGCACGGCAGGCGACAGGCCGGATACGGTAACCCCGCTGATGCCGGTATAGCTGTGGGCATTGCCTGCGATGCGAATGAAACCCGCTCCGGTAGGCACATCACTTGCCGGCGCACCGGACAGGGTAACCGTGGTGGCCGCAGCCGAGCCGCTGGCAGAAATGCCAGTGGTGGTGTTGAACCCGCCCGAGCCGTTGTCTTTGCCGACCAGGACGTAATCGCCCGACACAACGGCGCCCACAGACACGGCAATGACGTTGGGAGGCGTGACGGTGGTTCCGTCATGGCTGATGAGTTGGTAGGCCTGCAGATCGAGGCTGTTGAGGCTGGCGGTATCAATCCACCACCCCTGAGCCGCAAACCACTTGCCGCTGATGAACTTGCCAAAGGGGGCCTCAAGCACGTCGGTGTAGGCCGAGTTCAGCTTTCTGTAGCGCCAGCCGGCCACGCCTGCGATGGTGCCGTTGGCTGTTTCATTGCAAGCCCACTGCAGGGCTTGCCAGACTTCGGACAGGCGCACGGCATTGGTGAAGGAGATCGTGCCTTTGTAGAGCTTGGACACGCCGCCCAGGCTTTGCGTGGTGTCGCCAATCGTGAGGGTGACGACCGTTGCCGGCGTGGTACTGGTGACGGTGTTGGTGCCTGCGGTGTAGTTGCCGGTCAGGCGGGTGATGTTGGCATCTGCGGCCACGGACAAGGCGGCGACCTGCTCGGAGCCGGGGGAGCCGTCCACATCGAAATGACTGTAGCTGTAACCCCACTCGCGGCTGTAGACGGTCAGCAGGCCGGCATCAATCAGCGAGCCGCCAGACTTGACCTTGAACAAGGCCCGCACAGGGCCAGCGCTCCACCATTTGGTGCCGCTGTTGTATTTGGCCCCATTCTGCACAACGTAATGGCTGCGGCCTGTGAGGCCCGAGCCGATGGTGTTGATGCCGGTCCAGAGATCGGCGCCGGTGTTTTGCTCGATGGAGCCGAAGTAGAAGCGGTGGCTGACGGCATCATTGATCGTGACGCCATTGAGCAACGTGAGGGCCATGGGCCGGCTGGTGTTGCGCTTACCAGCCAGTTCGGACGGGTTGACGCCCAGGATAGATACGTTGTCATCGCCTGCCGGCGCGGAGTTGTCCGCCAGGTCTTGCAGCCACTGGTGCAGCTCCAGCGTGGTGTAAATGGTGCTGCCCCCGGTGTCGGTGATGGCACCGCCCGAGGAAATGGCAAAGTCGGTTGCTGTAATGGTCATGGCATCACTCGTCAGGAATTTGGGCTACATAGATGGACTGGCTACCCACGATGGCCGTGGTCAGTGTCTCGAACGGGCGATAAAACGGGCTGGCGCTGCCCTTGCGCACCTTGATGCGCAGGTCATTCAGGCCAGAGCCTGCGGCGTAGGCGCTCAAGGTCAGCACCGGGCTGCTGCTGGCGGCTGTGCCGTTGTAGAGCGTGGTCGTGCCTGCTTGGTCTTCCACCTGAATAGCCGAGCCGACTACGACATTGGTCAGCGTGAGGGTGAACACGCCGATGGGGTCGGTAGACAGGGCCTGCTGCTGAATGGCAAACATGCCAGACACGTCATAGCGCCCGCGCGTGGCAGGCACTTCATGCGTGGTTGCCAGTTGCGGCAGGAAGTCGAAGAAGACCGCGCTGCTCATCACACCACCGTGATTTCAGGGTCAACAAACACCGACTGGGTGCTGTTGCTGACATTCGTGTGGACCAACAGGTAGCAGGCGATTTCCGTGCCGCTCTTGATGGCCGTAGGCGTTGTGACGCTGAATTTGTAGCGGTTGTGATAGATGTTGCCGCCGTCATTGAACAGCACGCGGGTCACGCTATCAAACGGGTCAACGGCATTGGACGACCATGACGCTGTGGAGGCTGTGAGGGCACCGGCCAGCGGGTCGTAGGTGCGTACCACTTGCTTGACGTTGCTGGTGTCGATGTACTCCACCAATAGCGACACATCCTGCTTGGTCCATGTCAGCGACTTGTCGATGGCAAGCTCTACGGTCAGCGTGCGAACGCCGTCAGCCAGGCTGTTGATCTTGGCAATGCGCGGGGTGTCGAACGGGGCCAGCTTGTTGACGTTCGCAGCCAGTGTCGAGGGAATGACCCGAATACTCCACGGCGTAGTACCGTCCAGCAACTTGGCGTTCAGCGTGGGGTAACTCTGGGTGGAGTTCCAGGCGCAAAAGCCGTTGGGGGTATCCATGAGCCAATCGCGGTTGCCATAGCTGGACGAGGCATATGTACCGCGCTCACCCAAGCCCGTAAGCGTGATGCCAGCCCCATTGAACGGGCCTGTCTTGGTGACGTTGCCAAAGTCGCAGTTTGAAAACCAGCAATTTTGTGTCGCCGTGAAAGACTGGGCTGCATGAAGTATGGAGCCGACAACGTAGCCAGAAAAAGTGCAGGAGTCGAAGTTGAAACGGCAGTTGCCACCGCCAGGCGAATAGGTGCCGATCACGAGGTTTTGGATGCCTGATGGTGCGGTCTGAACAAATGTGCAGCGGATGAAATTGACTGAGCAACTGCTTGCCACTCCAGCCACTACAACGGGCACACCAGCCTGTTGTGCGGGCCAAGTGAATTTGCAATTGATGAAGTTTGATGAATTGATGCCAGAGGTGCCCGTGGCATTGGTAGCAGAACAAAGGGATGTGCCGGTACAAAACAGGTCAATGTTTTCGTAGGTAACGACCGGACCAAAACGGATAGTTACGACCGAGATATTGGCGCCCGAGCCAGTTCCTTCAAGTATGAAATTCTTGGTGCCACCGGAATACTCAACCCCTTTGAAATGGACAAACCCGGCATTGTTTGGTGTGAATCCATAGCCGTTGTTGTTGTTCGTCAACTGGGTAATCTTGAGTACCGGATTGGCGCCATCGCTCCAGACCGTGGAGTTATCCACCAGCACCAGCACCGGGGCTGTTGCACTGCCCATGGCAGACTGCACAAATGAAAGCGAGGTGCTGTTGGGCAGGTAGATGGTTTTGCCAGCCCGCACGTTGACGACATCGCCCGCCGCGACCGAGCCGCCATAGGACAAGGTGGCGCACAGGAACCCGTAGGCGGCCGCAGCCACGGCGGTGGGCCAGATGGTGAAGCTGTTGAACAGGTAGCCCCAGCAGCCGCCAGAGCCGCCAGCAAACTGCGTGATGGTGGGCGCAGAGGCCCAGCCTGCCGTGGAAATGGCGACGTTACTGTTGCCCGCGTGGTTAAGCGATGCAGAGCCAACACGGGTCATGATCTGCACGGTGTTGGCTGGTGCGCCGAGGGCTGGGCCACGCGCGTAGACCATATTGCGCAAAGCAGGCGTTGCGGCACTGGTGCCTGCGTTGACCGTTCCCGTTGCCGCGTTGAAAGCCGTAGCCAGATTGTCGGCCTGCGCCGTTGTGGTGCCGCCCACGTTGAACTGGGTTGCCGTGGCACCTGATGCGACTGCCGTCAGCGTCACGCCCATGATGACCACGGTATTGCCTGCTGCAGCCACGCCATTGATCAGCAGGGATGCAATGGCCGATGCGGCTGCGGGGGTGCTGGCTGTGCCGTCGCCTTCTTGCGGAATGCCCCACTGGGTAGAAAGCGGCACATTCAAAGGGTTGGCGAACTTGCCGACAAGGGCGGCCCCCGGCGAGGCAATGGTGACCGTATTGTTGACAATGGTGTACGTACCAACCCCGCCCTGAGTTCCAGAAACAAACGCAGAGATATAGGTGCCAGCGGACAGCCCGCCACCGCTCAGAACGGAACCAACATTCAGGACCCCCGTAATCGTGGCACCAGCGGTGACGGTCAGGGTCGTGGTGGTGGCGCTCCAGTGCGCAGAATCTACGGTGCAGTCGCCATATGCGCCATGATCAAGGTAGCGTGTGGCCATTACGCGACCCTCCTACGCGCCCAATACGCCGCGTTGTACTTGCTCTTGCAACTCTTGTGGTACATCGACACCGCGTGACCGGGAGACGTGTACAGGTTTTCGGGACTGTCCCACTCTTTGCAGTGGACGCACTTCCGGTTGTCAGGGTTTCCGCACGCTTCCATTGCGTCTTGGCGAGCGTGAATCAGGTTGTGGTACTGCCTATCCGGGCAAACAACCAAGTTCTCGGGCCGGTTGTCGGCCCTGTCCCCGTTGACATGGTGAACAACCGCGCCATTGGGAAGGGGTTTACCAAGAGCCTTGGTCGCCACATGGACGTGCTCAAGGACCCGCTTTCCGTCCACGTAGACCTCCCGGTACCCGTGGACGTTTGTGGTTCCACTCCCGGCTTTTGCATTCAGGGGGAGAATCCCGCCAACGTCGCCATGCACCTTCAGGCGCCTGTAGTGCATTTGACACAAGCCGAAGCCTGCGGTCTTGTCGATACCCTTCCCGCATCCGGCAAGCTTGCAAATCTTGTTAGCCACGGAACACCTCCTCGTCCGAAGGAGCCGCGTCCAGAATGTCTGCTGCGCTCACGGCAAAGCCCTTGGCTTGCAGCAGCCCGATGGCCTGCAGGAGTTCATCCCTGCGCCCCAAAAGGTCGATGTACCGGCGCACCGTGCAGTCCTTGATGATTGCCTGCACCAGCGCGTCCTGACTCGCAAGGATCGGCAGCTTGTAGGCACCGAACCGATCAAAAAAGGAGCCGACGTAGATGCGCCAGCGGGCCGGGTCAGGCGTCTCTACCGGGGCGGTCGGCTCGGTCAGCGCCGCGTGGTCGTAGTCAGCGAAGGGAAAGCCATCCCATGCAATAGGCGAATCGGCGGAGTAGCGGTAGACCTCTTGGCCGTCTGACTTGCGGGTGACGATGTAGGTGGTCATGGGGCATTGGCCGGGGTTTGGGTATCTGGCTGTTTGGCCCCGCCGGATTCAGGCACGGCGCCGTTGCTGGTGAAGACGAGGCCTTTTTCAGCCGTGGCTTTGCGCCAGGCGTCGATTTGTTCGAGCACGTCACGCGGGTTGCCACCGCGTTTGCGGATGACTTCGACTTCGCTGGCAAAGCCGGCACGGGCCAGGGCAAGGAAGGCGGCGGCCTCTTTGGCGGGGTCGATCCAGGGCATGCTTTGGGCGAGGAACAGGGCGTCGTCGGCGCTGCCAGGCACAACATCGGCCGGGGTGGGCACGGCGCCACTGATGTCTGCCACTTTGACGAAGGTTGCCACCCAGGGCTGGATGAACTGGCCGACGAATTCATCGGTGAGGGTGGCGTAGTTGACCCACTGTTCGACGAGCTCCTGGCGCTGGGCGCTGAAGGTGCCGTTGTAGTCGCGTGCGATGGAGCTGTAGCTGGCGCCGACACCGGCAGCGACGGCACGCAGCTGGCCCTGGCGGAAGGTGATGAGGTTGGGATTGGGCCGGTCGCTGGCGATGAGGCCGATTTCTTCGCCAACGCTGAGGTTATCGATGACCATGCCCGGGGCCATGCTAATGGAGCGGGCTACGGGGTTGCCGTCGGCATCGGTGTTGGGGCCGACATACCCCTCGGGGTTTGTTTTTTTGACGTAGGCGGTGAGGGCTGCGGCGATTTTGGCGGCGATGCGCTCGCTTTCTTCGTAGTCTTTGATGTCCTCCAACCTGGTGATGATGCTGGCAAATTCACTGATGCCGCGCATTTGGCCGATGCGGTCCAACAGGGCGACGTGGTGGACGTTGGACGCAGGGATGCGTTTGATGTCGGTTGCGGCGATGTTGTCGCCGGGGTGGCCTTTGAGAACCCAGTAGCCGGTGGGTTCGCCCCAGGCGTTGCGCTCGATGCCCTGGGTGGTGTTGGTGCCGGAGCGGTAGTCAAAGGGTACGAGGTCGGCCTCGAACATTTCCAGGCTCAAAGGTACTTTGGTGCTGTGGCGCAGGCCGGGGATGGTGCCGATGAGTTCTTGGGCGAATGCCTCGCCATCGCGGATCCATGTGCCGCACATGAGGCGCTGGACTTTGGCGCCGGTGTGGCGGCGGGTGACATCGGGTTTGATGAGGTGTTCGCGCCAGGCGTCGCGCAGCGCTTTGGCGTAGGCCTCATGGATGGTGCCGTCTGCCCGGCGGGGCTGGAATTCAACGCCGATGCCGTTGGGGCCAACGATGTTGTTGACCATGGTGCGGATGATGCCGCGCGAGACATCATGGTTGCGTTGCTGTTGGCGGGCCTGGGTGCGGATGGCGACGGCGCTTTTTTGGGTGAGGCCGTTGGGGCTGTAGCGGTCTGAGTAGAACTTGCGGTTGCGCCCGGGGGTGTCGGCCTCGTAAGGCGATGCGCTGGCCATGACCTGGCTGAGGACGCTGCGCGCATGGAGGCGGCGCAGGCCGGCACCGGGGTTGATGTAGCCGACGATGCGGTCGATGAAGTTGGTGGCGGGTGTTTGGGGCATGGCGACTTATTGCGGGTTGCTGAAGTCGGCCAGGCTGTAGCCGAGGCCGCCAAAGGTGGGGGTGGCCACTTGGGCGTTTTGCAGGGAAGTGACTTTGGCTTCCCATTCTTTGCGCCCGGCGCGCACGGCGGGGAGGTCTTCCTGGCGAAACCAGCGCTCGGTGCCGGAGCCGCCCATGCGGACTTCTTTGCCCAGGAGGATTTGCTTCTCACAGGCGATGTAGGCGGCGACCATGGCCTGGGCGTCTTCGAGAGGGGTTGTCATCCGGGCAAGGATGGCGAAAAGGGTGTCCAGTTTTTAGGGGTAAAACTGGACTTTCAGGGGTGGCGGGCGGTTTGCTGGTCTATGGGTTTGACGGAGGTGATCTGGTACAGGCGGCTGCGGCTGATGCCGTATTTCTTGCACAGTGTCTCGGCATTGGTGCCATTGAATTCGGCCCGCAGGGCGGCGTCGCGTTCGTATTTGTCGGGGGCGGGGAAGACTTTGGGGCCGTGGCCACCGCCCCATTTTTCTTGCATGCCGCGCAGCAGGCGGGCAGCGACCATGCTGGCCATTTCGTGGTCGTGGCCGAGGGTTTCGCTGACGATCTCGGTCAGCTCATGGAAGGTTTGCAAGAGCTGGTCTTCGCGCAGGGCAGCGGAGACGGGGGCCGCAGTGGTGGTTTTGTGTGTGGTGTGGGTGGGTGTAGATAGGGTGGGCGTCATAGTCGCGCAGACCATTCGGGGGATGCGAATGGGCTGACAAGTGGCGCAGCAGGTTGATGGGTAACGCTTGGGGCCGTGGCCTTGCGTTTTAGTTGTGGTGTTTGGGGCGGCGAGCCCGCGCCAACCCCTGCCACGGCAGCGGCCAGGTGGGCGGGCTGCGGGATGGCGATGGGGTCGCGGGTCTGGATTTGGCCAAGTTGCAGCGGTGGCAGTGCCGCTGGTGGTTCATCGGGCACAGGGCCCGCACTGGGTGCAGGGGCCGGGTTGGCGGGCTCAAAGAGGTCTGGCAGGAGGTCGTTTTCGAGTTTGCGCCACTGGGCATCGGTGAGTTTGTGGTGGTCGAGCATCTGGCTGCAGAACTCGGCGTAGATGGTGGTGTCGAGCGCTTCATTGCGGTCGACAACTTGCACCCAGCGGGAGGTGGTGCCGCGTGCGGTTTTGATGGTTTTGCGCACTTCGCTGACGAGGCCGCGGAACCATTCGACGGGGAGGTATTTGCACAGGTGGATGTAGCCGGGGCCCGGGGTTTCGACTTTGAGCTGGCCAAAGAATAGGTCTTTGGCGGTGTCTGTGCCGACCATCCAAAGGCGCACACCCCGGCGGATGGTGCGGCCGTAGGCGTTGACATCCTGCAGGCTGCTTTTGCCTTTGATGGGTTTGCCGTCTTGGCTGTCGCCCTTGACGGCGTAGTATTTGAAGCCGTGCCAGGAGCGGCAGAATTCATAGGCCTGGTGGGTGTAGTGGCCGCCGGTGTCGATGGCTGCGGCGGCGATCTTCATGGGGGCGCCGTGCCAGTGGGTGAAGGGGGATTGCAGGTAGGGGTGGAGTTTGGTGTCCCACTCGCTTTTGAGTGCCAGGTTGCCGTAGATGACCTGGTAGTCAACCACCCATTTTTCGCCACCACGGCCGATGGCCCAGGCGGTGATTTCCCAGCGGTCGTTTTGCTGGTCGACGCCAGCCACGATCTGCAGGCCACCGACGGGGACGCGGCGCAGTGGGTAGTCTTCAGCGCGCTGCTGCAGGACGTGGCTGTCGGCTTTCTCGACTTCTTCTTCCCATGTTTCGCCCAAGGTTTCGTTGATGAAGCCTTCGAGGGGGGCTTTGTCGCCAGCTTTTTTGGCGGCAACGCACTGGAGGAACTGGCGCACGATGGCAGCCCAGGTGGTCTGCGGGCTGTAGGCGGTCCAGATATGGAAGGCGACGTGACGGGGCGGGCGCAGCAGGGGGGAGCCGGTGCTGTCTGTCCAGCGGTAGGGTTTGTGGTGGATCCGGTAGTTGCCACAGGAACTGACCCAGACGCCGGCATCCCAGATGCGAAGGTAGTCGGCCTGGGTGATGCTGCCCCGGCAGTGGGGGCAGACGTGGCGCACGGTGCCTTCTGGGTCGTTCGTATCCCATTTGAAGCCGTGGGCCACGCCCTTTTTACCCCAGATGAGGGGATGTTCTACGCCACAGTGGGGGCAGGTGATGTTGAACTTGAGCCGGGCATCGGCAGCAGCTTCGCGCTTTTCGATGTGGCTCAGGCCGGCAACGCGGGGAGTGGTGCCGCAAATGATTTTGGGGTAGGTGGCGCCTTCGAGGCGCTTCCAGGCAAGGGTGAAGGGGTCGGCGCTTTTGTCGATCTTTTGGTCGAAAGCGTCAAATTCATCAAGTAGCGCGGCCTGCAGGGTCATGCGCCGGAAGTTGCCGGCGCTGGTGCCGCCTTTGAGGTAGAGCAGCGAGCCCAGGAACTTTTTCATGTTCAGGGTGTTGGCTTTGCTCTTGGCCATGAATTTGGGGAAGACGGACTGCATGGCGCGCACGTCGCGCAGCATGGGCTCCAGCTCGGCTTTGCAAAATTCATCGCTGTCGCCGTCGGTGGGCTGCCATAGGCATTGATTGCGGCGTTTGTGGGCGGCAAAGTAGCCAATGGTGCTGAGCAGCATCTTGGTGTAGCCGACGCGGGCGCTCTTTTTGACATCGACTTCTTCAATGTCGTCGTCGCCCATGGCGCAGAGCATGGCGCGCTGGGGTGGGTAGGACTCCCAGCGCTTTTCGCCCTGGCTGGATTCTGCAGACAGGTAGAAGTGCTTTTCAGCCCATTCGTCGCCGGTGAGTGGTTCTGGGGTTTTGAGGGCTTCGAGGCCTTTGGCGACGGCCGCCCGGATCGACTGGCGCAGGGACGCGGGCAGGTGCTGCCAGCGTTGCGCAAGTAGATGGGGCGGGAGGTCGCGGGCGCTCATTTATTGATAGCGTTCAGCCCATGATTGGCGGGGGCCTTGAGGTGTTTTGCCGTCATTCCTCGTCCATTTCACTCAGCACGGCGGCTTCTTCGGCGAGATCGGCGCCCTCTTCCACCACTTCAAGGTTGGCGAGTGAGGCGTTGACGGCCAGGTCGCAGGCTTTGGCCACTTCGAGCTGGATGAGCTTGAGGTCTTCGGGGGTGAGCGCGGGGCACAGTTTGTGAAGGTTGACGTGCAGGGGCTCAAGCACGCCAGCAATGGAGCGGCCCACGGTGGCGAGGACTTGTTCGATCAGGGCGACGGGGGCAAAGTCTTTGCGCTCAAGGGCTAGTTTGATTTCAGCCCGCTCGCGGCTGACGCGGGCGAGTTCGCTGCGCTGAAAAGCCAGTTCACCATCAGCACCACGGCCGGCGGCTTGCTCGCGCAGGTGGGCGGTGTAGTCAAGTAGCCATGTGCCGGCCACGTCGCCCGGCTGCACGACGCCGCGCGCAAGCAGATCACTGACGGCTGGCTGGCCGATGCCGACGAGCTCGCCAAATTCGGCCTGGGTGCAGGTGGCTGCAAGGTTCATGGGTGCATCACTTGGGTTTGAAGGTGGTGCCGAGCGATACGATGGTTTCATCCCATCGCTGCTGGGCGAGTTCTTGAACGGTGGCCAGGGCGACCTCCTTCAGATCCAGTCGCTGCCGGTAGCTGGCTTTTTTGACAAACAGCAGGTACTGCAGGAGCTTGGTGCCGCCGGGGCCGGTGCGGCGGTACACGCCGGATGGAAGGTAGCCGCCGTTCTTGCCCAGCTTGTTGGCGCCAGGTGCGACGGCAAAGAATTCGGTCTGCACGCCCATGCGTTGGGCGCGGCGCTGGGAGGCGGCAGAAATGGATTTGTAATTCTTGGCCTCGACCCTTTTCACTTGCAGGCCATTGACGATCTGTTTGTAGTACGCGCCGGGCATGTTGCCATAGCCATCCAGCAGCGTTTTGCCATAGCTGCCTGGCACAGTGACCCAACCCATAGGCAGGTAACCAGCCCGAGTGAGCAGGTTTTCACTTCGTTTCTGGTGGCGAGCGCTTGTGCCTTGCGCGCCTGGCTGGATGTATTCACGCAGCGCGAATCCAGGCTTGCCGGCGGCTGTGTCACTTTTGGGGAAATACACCGTCGACACCGGATTCGCTTTTTCAGCTCGGATGGTGTACACGCCCCGCAGAGTGAAATCGGTCGGTCTATCGAAGGACTTGGGCAATTGCTGGACGACGCGCTTTTGCACGTCACCCGCCAGGGTTGTGAGTGTCTTCGCAATGGCGAACGGCACCTGACTACGCGCCCTGCTGAACAGCACACTCAATTGGCTGGCATTGACTTTGATTTCAAACTTCACAAAGGCGCCCGTGAGCCCCGGACCATCCGAAGCATGGACCGAATTTGCCAGCATTTATTTTTGTTCCAAACCCCCCCTACTCCACTTTTAACCGCTCATAGGAAATATCACCCCCTAAGAAACGGCCAGCAACTACCGAATCGCCGACGCCGAATTCACC
>OFRM01000341.1_pt1 | contig 20326 bp, 23 predicted proteins | sample 1543101 | NCBI WGS metagenome assembly OFRM01 (sample SAMN07774223, study PRJEB24372) | wastewater metagenome | isolation source: Exp Tend VB 0WW | collected 2016-02
TCCTTGTTCGCACGTCCATCAATTTAGTCAAATCTCCTAGCCATGCGCGGGCGTAAACCCAAGGTAGTCCCGGTCAACAAGCGGCCCAAGAAGCCGCAGACGCCTGCTGTCAAGATGCACAGCAAGCGCACTACACCCGCGCCCAAGACGCGCCCCGCCGCTGACGTTCCGCAGGTTCCCGCCGTGTCGGCGCAGACCTTTGAGGCCGAATACAAGCAGCCGTTGATTGACGCGGGCGTGGTGTCGGATGCGGACACCCCGGCGCTCAAGATCATGTCGCAGGCGTTCTGGATCGCCGACCGGGCGGTGCGCCAGCTCGAGACCGAGCCCTTTACCCGCGATGACGAGAACGGGATTGAGCGCAAGAGCCCCTGGCTGCAAATCTGGCGTGACGCGGCCACGACGTTCCGCGCGTATGCCTCCGAGTTCGGGATGACGCCCGTCGCCCGCTCTCGCGTGACACCCGCTCCGCAGAAGAAGAAGTCCCTGGCCGAGATCCTATTCGAGGGCGTGACCAATCATGAAGACGACGCCAGCGAATAGCCCCTACCACTACGACGCGAAAGCCGCAAACGGCTACGTCAGGTTCTTTGAGCTGTGCCTCAAGCACACGAAGGGCGAGTGGTCGGGCCAGCCGTTCAAGCTCCCGGCCTGGCAGAAGAAGATCATCGCGGACGTGTTCGGCTGGAAACGCGAAGACGGGACGCGCCGCTATCGCACGGTCTACATCGAAGTTCCTCGAAAGAATGGGAAGTCGACCCTGTGCGGCGGTCTTGGCCTTCTCCTGACCTTCGCCGATCAGGAGCCGGGCGCCGAGGTCTATAGCGCCGCGGCTGATCGCGAGCAGGCGTCCATCGTGTTCCGCACGGCGAAAGAGATGTTTGCTCAGTCCGACGAGCTGCGCGCCGCCGGCACGGCCTACAAGTTCTCCATCGTCTCGAACGATTTCCCGCAGAACGTCTACCGTGTGCTGTCTGCCGACGCCTATACCAAGCACGGCCTCAACGCGCATGGCATCATCGTCGACGAGCTGCACGCCCAGCCCAATCGGGATCTGTGGGACGTGCTCACGACCTCGACCGGCGCGCGGCGCCAGCCAATCACGATCGCCATCACCACGGCGGGCTTCGACCGCAACTCGATTTGCTGGGAGCTGCACGAATACGCCCGCCAGGTGATCGACGGCACGATCGACGACCCGGCCTTCTACCCGGTCATCTTCGCCGCCGATGAGAAGGACGACTGGACGGACGAGAAAGTCTGGGCCAAGGCGAATCCAAACCTCGGCGTATCGGTCAAGCTCGACTATCTCCGCACCGAGTGCAAGCGGGCCCAGATGACCCCGGCGTATCAGAACACGTTCCGGCGCCTGCACCTCAACCAGTGGACCCAGCAGGACACTCGCTGGCTGGACATCGAAGCCTGGAATCTGTGCGCGGGGCAGTTCGATGTCAAGCTGCTCGAGGGCGCAACGGCCTACGGCGGGCTCGACTTGGCGTCGTCCTCCGACATCGCCGCGTTCGTCCTGTGCATCCCCAACGAGAAAGGCGAGCCCGAGCATTACACCTGGCTGCCCTACTTCTGGGTGCCCGAAGAGAAGCTGATCGAGAAGGCCCGCAAGGACCGCGTGCCCTATGACGCTTGGGCGCGCGACGGCCTGATCACGGCCACGCCCGGCAACGTCATCGACTACGACCGGATTGCCCACGACATCGGCGAGCTGGCCACCCGCTTCCAGATCCGCGAGATCGCCTTCGACCGCTGGGGCGCGGTGCAGCTCAGCCAGCAACTCACCGGGGCGGGAATGACGATGGTTGGATTCGGGCAGGGCTTCGTGTCGATGTCTCAACCCACCCGCGAACTGCTCCGGGTGGTGCTGGATAAGAAGCTCAGCCACGGCGGGCACCCGGTGCTCAGGTGGATGGCCGATAACCTCGTGGTGACGCAAGACCCGGCCGGCAACATCAAGCCGAACAAAGCCAAAAGCCGGGAGAAAATAGACGGGATGGTAGCGGGGATCATGGCCTTGGACCGGGCGATCCGGCACGGTGAAGCAGCGGTCTCGGGATACGAGACGCATGGACTGAGGATGATATGAACAAAGTGCAAGAGTGGTTCCGGACCGTGGTTCTGGGCGAGCGCCGCGAGGCGATGAGCCCGGCGATGACCGAGTTTCTCCTGGGCGGGTTTCAGTCAACGGCCGGGGTGACAGTCACCGAGCAAAGCGCCCTGCGCAGCGCGGCGGTCTACGCCTGTGTGCGCGTCCTGGCAGAGTCGGTGGCGTCGCTCCCGCTGATCACCTACCAGCGCACCGCGATCGGCAAGCAGCGCGCGGTGAACCACGCCCTATACCCGCTACTCCACGACATGCCCAACAGCGAGATGACCTCCTTCGAGTTCCGCGAGGCGCTCATGGGGCACGTCCTCCTGTGGGGCAACGCCTACGCCGAGATCGAGCTCAACAACCGGGGCGATGTGATGGCGCTCTGGCCGCTTCGCCCGGACCGGATGCAGGTTGCCCGCAATGACGCGGGCGATCTGGTCTACCGCTACCAGATGCCGGACAACAGCTACACCGTGTTCCCGCAGTCGCTCATCTTCCACCTGCGCGGGCTGTCCTCCAACGGGATCGTCGGCTATTCTCCCATCCAGATGGCCCGCAACGCCATCGGCCTGTCGCTGGCAACCGAGGAATTTGGCGCGCGCTTCTTCTCCAACGGTGCGCGGCCCGGCGCCGTGCTCCAGCACCCGGGCCAGCTCGGCGACAAAGCCTACGAGCGACTCAAGAGCGGCTGGGCCGATCAGCACCAGGGCCTCTCCAACGCCCAGCGGATGGCGATCCTCGAAGAGGGCATGAAGATCGAGACGATCGGCGTGCCGCCCAATGACGCTCAGTTCCTCGAAACGCGCAAGTTTCAGACCGAGGAGATCGCCCGCATCTTCCGGGTTCCGCTGCACAAGATCGGCGACTTGGAGCACGCGACCTTCTCCAACATCGAACAGCAGGAGCTTGGCTTCGTGGTGGACTCGCTCCGGAGCTGGCTCGTGCGGATCGAGCAGGCGATCACCCGCGATCTCATCGGCCCGCTTGAGCGGCGGACCATCTTCGCCGAGTTCCTCATCGACGGCATGTTGCGCGGTGATCAGGCCAGCCGCTACACCGCCTACGCGACTGGCCGGCAGTGGGGCTGGCTCTCGGTCAACGACGTGCGCCGGCTTGAGAACATGAACGAGATCGAGTCCGGCGACGTCTACCTCGAGCCGCTCAACATGAAGGAGGCCGGGACGCCCGACCCCGAAACGCCTGACCCCGAGACACCGGCCGAGGACGCGCCCGAAGAAGAGCCCGCGGCCAACTCGGCCCGCGACTGGTCCTTCATTTACGAGGATGCGGTTGCCCGGATCCGCAAGCGCGCGTCGCGCGACATCGATGCCCGGCGCGTCAAGATGTCGGCTGATAAGCTGGCTGAGTGGTGGGGCGAATACCGCGCGGGTGATCTGGACGCCTACGCTCAGCTCGTGCTTGGGCCGCTGGCCGTCACCGTCGGGCGCGACGCCCGCACCTGGGCGGCCGATGTCATCCGCTCGCTGGACTCCGGCACGCCGCGAGACGCGGCCGGCGGGCCGTCCTCCATCACGATCAACGTGCCTGCGCCCGTGGTGAACGTCGCCGCGGCTGAGGTGAACGTGCCTGCGCCCGTGGTCAACGTTCCGGCCCCGGTGGTCAACGTGTCCGCCCCGCCCGTGGTGGTCGATGTCGCCGCGCCCAGCGTGACGATCAACTCGCCCCGCATCGCGGAGGAAAACCAGACAATTGCGCGCGACGCGCGGGGGAACATCACCTCGACGACCACAACCGTGACGTATGAAGGAGGCAACCAGTGATCTACGCGGATCGGGTCAAGGAGGCTTCGGCCTCTACCGGCCTTGGCAACATCATCCTAGCCGGCGCGCCGACGGGGTTCCGGACGTTCGCATCCATCATCTCGGTCGGCGAAGCGTTCTATTACTGCATCGATGGAGGCGCGTCGGGCGAGTGGGAAGTCGGCATCGGCGCGTTGACCGACGCGACGACGCTGGTCCGGTCATCCGTCCTCTCGTCGTCCAACGCGAACGCGGCGGTCTCATTCTCGGCCGGGGCGAAGACCGTATTCGTCACCATCGCGGCGGACGGGATATCGGCCCCCGCCGCAATGCAGACCACCCTGGACACGATCAGCGCATTCGCCAACGAATCGCTTCGGCTCCTGGAGCGCCTCTCGTTTCTGACCGCGCTGCAAACGCCTACCAGTGAGCTCCGGGTGAACATCAACGCCGGGACGCTCCCGACTGTCACGACGGTCGGCACGGTGACGACCGTCAGCAGCGTCACCAGTGTGGCCAACCAAGTCAACGGCGGCGGCTACGCGCTATCGCATCAGATCATGGCGATGATGAACGACAGCGTGGGGATCGCCGTCCGCAACAGGATCTCAGTGAGCTAAGACATGCCAATCACAAGCAGCCTTCGCGCCCCGCTCGACCGCAAAACGTGGGAGTTTATGACGCCCGCGCCCGTCACCACGGCGGCGGCCATGCACATCATTTACGGCGACACCGTGAGGCGGATCGCCATGCTCATCTCGTCGGCAACAGTGCAGTATCTGTATTACATCGACCAGGACGCCTGGGAACAGATCGCCACTGTCACCCTCGGCGGCACAATGACAGCCGGGGCGTGCGGGGATTGGTCGCCCCTCGGCCCGTCTGGCACGGCCACGGCGGGGTCAACGACCAGCATGACGACCAACCTGACCATCCCGCGCAGTCTCGCGGGCTATACGATCAGGATTACGGCCGGGGCTGGCGCGGGGCAAGAAGCCGTCATCACCCGCAACACGACCGACTCGAACGCGGTATTCACGTTCGCGGCGCTCGGTGTGGCTCTCGACGCGACCAGCGTGTATGTCATCCTCAGCGGGCGCTACTACGTCTGGAACGCCGGCACGATGTCCGCGACCTCGTTCCAGTATTACGACTTTGCCACGAACACCTGGACGGCCCGGAGCGTGACGAGCGCCCCGGCGTCGTGGGCCACTGACGGGCGGCTCGTGATCCTCAAAGGCGTCTCAATCGTCACCGGGACAGCCACGGCAGGCGGCGCATCCACCCTGACCAACGGCGCAAAGACCTGGACCGTCAATCAATGGGCCAACTACCAGGTGCGGCTCACCGCCGGCACGGGCGCGGGCCAGGTGCGGACAATCGCGTCCAACACCGGCACGGTGCTCACAACCTCCGCCGCCTGGACGATCAACCCGGACGCGACGAGCGTTTACGCCATCGAAACGAATCAGGACCACGCGTACCTGATGGGCAACAACGCGGTGACGCTCTACCGCTATAGCCTCAGCGGGAACTCATGGTCAACCCTCTCCCCCGGCGCGGCGCGCGCTGCGGCGCCTGGACTTGGCGCTTCTCTGTCGATGATCGAAAGCCAAACCAATGCGCTGTGGACCGACGAGAGCGCCATCATCAACGGGCGGCGGCTCTACTCGTTCCGGGGCGGCGGCGGCGCGGTGCTGGACTACTATGACGTGGCCGCTAACACATGGGTGTCGGGTGTGACCTACGGCGGCTCGCAGGAAACGTTCACGACCGGTACGAGCCACTGTGACCTGGGCGGCTACCTCTACATCATGAAGGAGGCAACGGGGCGCTTCTTCCGCTACTCGCCGTCCGACAACGAGCTCATCCCGTGGTCAACCCTGCTCTACACCCAGGGCGCGGCGCTGCTCGGGAACCGCATGTTCGGGCTGAGCTACACCGACACGGCGACCCTGCGATGGGTCTACGTCATGCGCAATACCGGGACGGAACTGTTCCGGTGCATGGTGATCTAAGGTGCTTGGGTTCGAGGCGCTGGCCGCTCTCCCGCTCAGCGTGCTGCCGGCCATTGTGGTGGCGGTGGAAGACGCGGGCGGAAGCGGCCCAACGTTCTGGACGCCCGAGCCACTGGCCTGGCGCATGCCAGACGAGGAGATCATCTTTCTGCGCCGGAAGACATCGAGCAAAGCGGGCGTATAATCCGCGACAGACAAATATCCCGGAAGGTCTTTTGGCCCCGGCCATTCGCACACAAGCGAATGGCCGGGGCTTTTTTGTTGTGAGGTGACTCGTGAGCGACAAGCGCGAGACCCGTGACGTTGAGATTGATAGCGTTGAAATCCGCGAAGGCGGAGCGACGATGATCGCCGGCCACGCGGCCGTTTTCGACAAGCTCAGCCAGGATCTCGGCGGCTTCCGCGAGAAGATCGCGCCGGGCGCGTTTCAGCGCTCGATTGACAAGGCCCCGAAGGCCGACATCTATGCGCTGTGGCAGCACCAGACCGACAAGCCCCTCGGGCGCGCCGGCAACGGGACGCTCCGCCTCATCGAAGACAAGCGCGGTCTGGCGGTCGAGATCGACCCGCCAGCCACGAGCTGGGGCGCCGACGCCCTGGCCAGCGTGAAGCGCGGCGACACCAAGCACTTCTCCTTCGGGTTCGAGGTCCTCAAGGACCAGTGGGACTTCACCGACCCGAAGAACGTGATCCGCACCTTGCAAGACGTGCGGCTGATTGAGGTATCCCCGGTGACGTTCCCGGCGTATCCGCAGACCTCTGCGGAGGCGCGGGCGACTGTCGCCGAGATCAACAAGCGCAACGGCGAGAGCGTGGACGCTCTCGTGCGGGCACAGAAGGACGCGCAGGCGCGCGCCAGTCTCGAGGCCAGGGTGCGCGTCGCTGAGATCGAACTTTCCTAGGAGGACACAGCCATGACGGCACAAGAACTGATGCAGAAGCGCGCGGCCCTGATCGCCGAGGCCAAGGCCATCGCCGCTCTGCCCGAACTGAACGATGAGAAGCGCGCCGAATTCGACGCCAAGATGAAGGACGCCGACGTGCTCAAGGGCGACATCGCCCGGGCGACGGCCGTTGAGACCGAAGACGCCGCGCTGGACGAGAGCGCCGGCACGCGGGCGGCCAAGGTCTACGAGCCGACGGTGCCTGCCCTGAACCTGAAGACCAAGCGCGGCGACACCGAGAGCCGGGCCTTCCTGCACTACCTGCGCACCGGCGACAAGAGCCGCGAGCTGGAGCAGCGCGCCTCGAACGACACCGACATGAACATCACCACGGCCGCCGACGGCGGGGTGCTGGTTCCGACCGGGCTCTACCAGGGCATCATCGCCAAGCGTGTCGAGATGGAACTGGGCCCGAAGCTTGGCGTGCTCGACATCCCCGGCAAGGGCACGACCGTCGATGTGCCCGTTGACAACGGCACGACCAACGAGTTTGTGTCGACCGCCGAGACCATCGCCTTCGACCGGGATGCGCCGGCCCTGAACAAGAAGAGCCTGACCCTCGTCAAGTACACCAAGCGCCTGCAACTCTCCTACGAGCTGCTCGAGGACGAGGACACGCGCGTTGAGAGCTGGCTGTCGGGCTACGTGGGCCGGGCTCTGGCCAAGACCCACAACAGCCTGATGATCACCGAGGCGCTGGCTTCGGGCACGACCTTTGCCCTGGCTGCGGCCGCGGCCGCGACCAACTCGGACATCCCCGGCATGGTCTACGCCCTGCCGGATGGCTACCAGGACAACGCCAACTGGGTGATGCGCCGCGCCACTGAGGGCGCTTACCGGGCCCTGACTGGCAACATGTTCCAGTTCACCGCGACGCCGACCGGCCCGAGCAACACGCTCTTCGGCTACCCGGTGCATGGCAGCTCCTACGTGCCCGCGATCGGAACGACCAACAAGTCGGTCCTGTTCGGGAACTGGAGCTTCATGCTCAAGCGCGAAGCGCCCGGCCTGACGGTCCTGCGCGACATGTACTCTGGCGCCGGCAACGGGCAGGTCAACCTGTGGTACTACATCCGGACGGTCTACAAGCTGTCCGTCGCCGAGGCGATCCGCTACGGCACGCATCCGTAGTTCACGGAGGAGACAAACCATGAAACTCAACCGACTCAACACCCTCCTGAGCGGGGTTCTGGCCGGCGCGCTGCTCATGGCGCTGGCCTTCGGGTTCGCCGTCTCGGCCGCGCCCAAGGCCACGCAGGCGGACTCGATCACCGGCACGCGCTCGATCACGCTGGAGAGCCAGAACGCCAGTGCGGCGGGCTGGGTGTACTCGGATGCCGTCTATACCCAGTTCTACGGCACGGCTTCCTGCTTCTCGACCTGGATCGCCGCGCCAATCCTGGCCGGCGCGCCGGTGACGATGACCAACGTCCTGCAGGCGTCTGCGGACGCATCCAACTGGGTGACAGTCACCGCATTCACGGCGCAGACCGCGGCTGGCACGATCCTGACCACGACCTCGCTGCCGGGCGCGTATTTACGTAACCTGGCGACGATGGGGAACGCCAACCCGATCACGTTCTCGGTCAAGTGCGTGCTCAAGAATTCCTCGACCTAATCATGATCACCGTCTTGGTGCTGAAATCCTGCACGCTCATGCCTGAGTTCCGGGTGCTCGAAGAGGGCCAGACGGTGCAGCTCCCGGCCGAAACCGCCGCCTGGATCATCTCCGGCGGCATCGGCCGGGCCGTTCCCTCGGCCGCGCTTGAAGTGGCGGACGCGCCGGCGCGGGCGGAAGTCTCTGACCCGCCCATGCCCAAGCGGCGCAAGGGCTGATCCATGCTCCAGGTCAAAGTCGTTACCCCGCCATCGGTCGAGCCGATCACGCTGACCGAAGCGAAGCTCCACTGCAAGGTGGATCTCACGACGGATGACGACCTGATCACGGCCCTGATCATTGCCGCGCGCGAAGAGATCGAGCGCCTGACGTGGCGGGCGCTCGTCACCCAAACGCTCGAGCTGATCCTCGCGGATTGGCCGGGCGCGAGCGCGATCGAACTGCCGCGCGCGCCGCTCCAGTCGATCACCTCGGTCAAGTACAAGGACAAGGACGGCAACGAAACAACGTGGCCCGGCGCCAACTACCTCGCCAGCACGGATAGCGTGCCGGGAGTGTTGGCCTTGGCTTGGAATGCCTCGTGGCCCTCGGTCGATCTGTATCCAGTCGAGCCGATCCGGATCCGCTTCGTGGCGGGTTACGGCCTGGCCGCATCCGTTCCGCAGTCGCTCAAGCAAGCCTGCCTGCTCTTGGTTGCGCACTGGTACGAGGCGCGCGAAGCGGGCGGCGACACGGTTGCCGAGAAGTCGGGCATCCCGTTCGGCGTTGAAGCCCTGATCCGCTCGTATCGCCATGAGGTGATGCGGTGAAGATCGGGGCGCTCCGTCACCGAGTGACGATCCAACAGCGGCCGGACCCGCAGACGCAGAACAGCGTCGGCGAGGTTACGACCACCTGGACGACGGTGGCAACCGTTTGGGCGGCAATCGAGCCGCAAACGGGCGGCGAGGGCATCGAACAGGCCGCTGTAGTGGCTCAGGTTACGCACAGCGTGCGGATTCGGCGGCGGACGGACGTTACGCCCGACATGAGGCTCTACGAGGGCACGCGCGTGATGGAAATACTGGCTGTGCTGGACGCCAACAAGCCCGGCGAGATGCGCTTGGCGTGTCGCGAGGTGGTGGCCTGATGGCTCCCGGCGTCCAGGTCTCGGTCAAGGTCGAAGGCGGCGAGACGCTGCTCAAGGCGCTCCGCGAGGCTGATGGAAACGTCAAGAAGTCGCTCCGAGCTGCCAGTAAGGCCGGCGTGGACGTGATCAAGGCGGACGCCGCGGCCCGGGTGCCGCCCAGTCGCTACAAGAAGGTGCTGGTCTCGAAGGCATCGAGCCCGCGGCGCGATGTCGTGGAGGCCACAGTCCGGATCTCGAAGCGCGCCTGGCGCATGCGTTTCGTGGAGCAGGGCGTGACCGCCCACGAGATCAAGGGGAGCCCGCTCGCCTTCGAGGGCAACAACGGCGTCGTCATCACCGGGCGGGTCCATCACCCGGGCATGGCGGCCCGCCCGTTTCTGCGGCCGGCGTTCGACGCCAAGCAGAAAGAGGCTGAGGCGGCGGTGGGCGAGTCGCTTCGGCTGGCCGTGGTGGAGGCTCGCATCGCGCAAGCCGCCGCCGACGATGAGGACTGATGCTCGCGGCCGAGGCGCTGGTCTACCTGCTTCAGTCGAACGCGGGTGTATCCACGATGGTGGGCAGCCGGGTGTATCCGCAGCTCGTGCCGCAGACCGCGACCCGGCCCGCGATCGCTTACCAGCGAATCAGCCATATCCCGGAGCACTCGCATTCGGGGTTCAGCTCGCTGACCCGGACGCGCTACCAGCTCACCCTCGAGGGCAACACCCACGCGGAGGCGCTGAACCTCGCCCTCGCCGTGCGGCGGGCGCTCTCGGGCGTGCGGAACACGGTTGGCGACTTGACCGTGGTCACGATGGTTGAAAACGAAACAGACGGATACGGCGACACCGCTCAGGTGCCCGTTGTCCGGATGGATCTGATGATGACGCACAACGAATCATAGGAGGCGCATGGGAAAGATGAAAGCGCTTATGCCCACCGAGCCCGAGCCCGCTGTTCCGGCGGGGCCGGATGATAGCCAGTGGATCGTCGGGAACTGGCGCGGGATTGAGCAGCACACCTGCTCGATCTGTCAGCGCGACACGCTCGGCGGGATCAAGGCCGCGCGCGAGATGAAGGCCGCCTGCCCGCGTTGCGGGCCGCCGCCGGAGATCACCAGCACGGCCGACATCCTGGTAGCCGACAAGTGGGGGCACGAGAAGCTCCCGAAGGAGTAGCGAATGGCACGCACTGCACTGACCAAAACCACCGCGCCGGGCGGGTATGCCTCGGCTGGCACGGCCGTCACGATGACAGCCGCCGACGTCGCGAATGGCAACTCGTTCACGGCCGAAGCCAACGATCTTGTCATCGCTCAGAACACCGGAGCCGGCGCGCACGCGGTGACGCTCACCAGCGCGGCCGATCCGTTCGGGCGCCTGGGCACGATCTCGGCCGAGTCCATCGCCGCCGGCGCGATCCGGGTCTACGGTCCGTTCCCGCTGCCGGGCTGGGTGCAAACGGACGGGAAGGTCTACCTTTCCGCCGACCACGCCGAGGTCAAGTTCGGCATCATCAAGCTGAGCTAGCTCAGCGGGAGGAAACACAATGGCTTCATCTGCAACTGCGGCGTTTGGGACGCTGCTCAAACTGGGCGACGGCGGCGGGTCCGAGGCGTTCGCCACGATCGCCGAGGTCAAAAACATCAAGGGGCCCAAACTCAAGCTGGACACGATTGAAGTGACCAGCCACAGCTCGACGTCTGCGTTTCGCGAGTTCATCGCGGGCCTCCTGGACGCGGGCGAGGTGACGTTCGACATCAATTGGCTTCCGGCCAACGCCACCCAAAGCTATTCGGCGGGCGTGCTGAAGGACATGTACAACCGCACGAAGCGCAACTTCCAGATCGTGTTTCCGGCGGCGAGCCCGGTCACCTGGACGTTTGCCGCGTTCGTCACCGGCTTTGAGCCGGACGCGTCGGTTGACGGGGCGCTGACGTCCTCGATCACGCTGAAGCTCACCGGCGTTCCGACGCTGGCGTAAGCCGATGGCGATTCTTTCCAGAGATCAGATCCTCGCCGCCAAAGACCGCCCAACGGAAACGGTATCCGTTCCGGAGTGGGGCGGCGAGGTCATCGTCATGGGCATGACGGGCAGCCAGCGCGACAGCCTGGAGGCCAGCGTCATCGACCGGAACGGGCGCAAGGTCAAGATCGATCTGAAGGACTTGCGGGCCAAGGTCGTCGCCCGGACGATGGTGGGCGAGGACGGCAAGCCGCTCTTTGACGAGTCTGACATCGCCGAGCTGGGCAAGAAAAGCGCCGCGGCTCTGCAGCGGGTGTATGAGGCTGGCCAGCGCCTAAGCGGGATGAGCGACTCCGACGTGGAGGAGCTGACGGGAAACTGAGAGGGCGGGCCGAACGTCGGTTCTGGTTTCGGCTCGCCCTGGCTCTCGGTGGATGCACGGTCGAAGAGCTGCAGGCGCGGATGAGCGCGCGGGAGTTCGCGGAGTGGATGGCCTTCTACGCCCTCGAGCCGTTCGGCGAAGACCGGGCGGACTTGCGGATGGGGATTCTGGCCGCGCTTACGGCGAACATCGCCCGAGATGAGAAGCGCCGGTCCAAGCCATACGAGGTGGACGACTTCATGCCGAAGTTCGACCGCAAAGAGAAAGAGGCCCAGCCGTGGCAGGAACAGTTGGCCTTGGTCGAGATGCTGAACGCCGCGTTCGGCGGCGAGGACAAACGTAAAACATGAGCACGCTCGCGACACTGGTTGTCAAGCTGATCGGGGATGCCGGCGGCTTCTCGGAGACGATGAAGACCGCTGAGGACATCGCTCAGACGGCGGGCGGGTCAATCTCGTCGAAACTCGGCAAGGGCCTGGGCGATCTCGGCAAGCTCGCCGCGGGCGCCATTGTCGGTGGAGCAACGGCCGCGGTTGGCGCGATGGGCGCGAGCCTGGTTGCAGCAACGAAATGGGCGGATAAGCTCGACTCGATTGGCGACGTGCTGGGAACCTCTGCGAATGACTCAGCCGCCTTGGCCATCGCTTTCCAGCGCGTTGGTGGAAACGTGGAGGACATGACCGCCCAGATGGGCAAGTTCACCACTGGCCTTTTCGACGCCAAAGGCGAGCTGGGGCCAACGGGAACGGTGCTGAAGAACTGGGGCATCTCGTTTCGCGACGCCAACGGGCACATGCTCCCGACCACGGACATCCTCAAGAACGTCTCGAAGGTGGTGGCCAGCCTGCCCGACGGGCTCCAAAAGACCGACCTGATGATGTCGCTCTTCGGAAAGAGCGGTAAGGATCTGTCGGACGTGATGGACTCGCTCGCGCATGGCGGGCTAGAAGCCGCTGGTAAACAGGCCAAGCAGTTCGGGCTCGCGATTGGCGAGGATGGCGTCAACCGTGCGATCGAGATGAAGAAGTCGATGGCCGATCTGGGGACGGCCTTCCAGGGCATTGCCGTCACCGTGGGCAGCCAGCTCCTTCCGATTCTCGTGCCGCTCATTCAGCAGTTTGCGGGGTGGGTGTCAAGCGTCATGCCCGATGTCCGAAACGCGATCGAGGGCGTCGGCAAGTCGCTCGGAACGGGCTCGGGCGGCCTCAGCGAGCGCATCGGCGGTGTCGTCGCCTTCGTGCAGACCAACTGGCCGATGGTGCGGATGACCTTCAACGATGTCTTCAACGCGGTCAAGGGCTTCATCGAGAACACGCTCGCGCCGGCGCTGCAGTTCATCATTGCCCGGGCCGGTGACGTGATCAACTGGGTGCGGACCAACTGGCCGCAGATCCGGCAAATAGCCGAGAGCGTCTTCGCCGCGATCAAGGGCTTTGTCGAGACCGTGCTCGTGCCTGCTTTCAATTTCATCGTCAAGGAAGCCGGCAAGGTTGTCGCCTGGGTCACGGAGAATTGGCCGCTCATCAAGCAGACTGCCGAGACGATCTTCAACGCGGTCAAAAAGGTTGTTGAGACGGTCGTCAAGTGGATCTCGGACAACTGGCCGCAGATCTCCAAGGTCATCGGCGACGTGTTCACGGCGGTCAAGAACATCATCGAGGGCGCCGTGTCTGTCTTTGCCGGGATCATCAAGACGGCGATGCAGATCATCAACGGCGACTGGACGGGCGCGTGGGAGTCGATCAAGGCCGTGTTCGGCACCATCTGGGACGGGATCAAATCTGCCTTCGAGCTGGCCATGCAGTTCATCGGGACGCTTCTGGGTCGGATCGTCGAAGACATCCGGAACAAGTGGGACGCCTCGCTCAAGTTCCTGGTCTCGATCGGTGACAAGATCTGGCAGGCCATCCAGAACGCTTGGAACAGCGTCCTGACCAGCGTCCGGAATGCCCTGGCTATGGTTGGCACGGTCATCGAAAACACCTGGGACAACATCAAACAGGGCGTGTCTGAGTTTGGGTCCAAGCTTTGGGCGGCTGCGCAGCGCGTCTGGAACACGCTTGTCACCGACGCCAGCTCGCTGCCCCAGAAGTTCCTCGACTTCGGCCGGCGCATCATCGAGGGCCTCGTGGACGGCATCCGCAACGCCGCCGAGCAGGCGTGGGCGGCTATCCGGTATGTCGCCGAGGGGATCGTCTACGTCATCCAGCACAACTTTGGGATTCAGTCGCCGTCGAAACTGTTTATGGGCTTTGGCGCGAACATGATGCAGGGCCTGGCCAACGGGATCATCGACTCCGCGCACCTGCCTCAGCGCGCCCTCGACGGGGTGACGACCGACATGAACTTCAGCGACTTCTCGGCCAACGGTGTCGCCGCGGCGAGCGCGGGCGGGTCGATGAATAGCCGCAGCTACACGCTCAACGTCAACAACGCCGGCGCGCCGGCCAATGTGCTGGGCGACTTCGCCTTGCTCCAGGCGCTGGGGGGATAACGGATGGCGGCCACATACAAGTTCGTCGTGGGCGGGGTGACAAAGGACCTGATCACCGATTACGGGCTGAACAAGGTCCGGCAGATCCTGGGCGCCGGCATGCCGCCGGTGACGCCCGTCATCACGCCCTACGCCCTGACGGACGGCGCGTACTACCAGCGCCGGATTGTTGAGCCGCGCATCATCTCGCTCGTGTGCGTCGCTCAGGGCGCGACCCTGACGGCGCTTCATGCCATCCGCAAGACGATCATCAACGACATCGGATCGGGCGCGGCGTTCGTCTTCAAATACTCGCCCAACTACGGCACGGTCGATGAGCTGTCAATCAACGTGCGCTACGCCGGCGGGCTCGAGATCGGCGAGCAGGAGCCCTACTCCGAAGAGATCGTCCTCCGGCTTCTGGCCACCGACCCATTCTGGTATGCCGCCGACGGGTCGCCCGTCTCGCTCACCGTGAACGAAACGGCGACGGCCTGCAGCGCGCATCGGCGGGCGAGCCTGGACTGGTCATCGATGACGGCCGCCGGCGCGCCGACGGGCACCGTGCCGGCGGGCGGGATCGCGGTCTCGGCTGACGGCGCGACGATCTACGTCTGCCAGGGGAGCAAGCTGTACCGCTGGGTGGGCGGCACCTGGACGAGTTGGACGGCCACCGGCGGCAGCGCCCTGGTGTATTGCGTTGCGGCGGCGCAGAGTGGATCAGGCTGCTACGTGGGCGGCGACTTCACGGCTATCAATGGCGTCGCCGCGCTGAATGTCGCCTCGTTCGACGGCACCTCGACCTTTGCGGCGATGGGGGCGGGCAGTGGCGTCGGGCCGGTTACTGCCATCATCGCGACGCCGGAAGGGTGGGTCACCATTGGCGGGAACGCCGGAAATCGGGTGGAGACATACGTGCTGGGTGGGCCCTGGACCAACATTTACAGCTACGCCGGGGCCGGGACGATCAGCGCGCTGGTGGCGACAAAAGAGGTTGTCACCGGAGTTACCTCGATCTGGATTGCCACGACCGGCTTTGTCTTACAGAAGGGCATTAACTCCGCCAGCGCCGCCCCGGCGATCGCGCCATCGGCCGGTGTCATCAACGCCATTGCTGTCGACGCCGCGGGTATCGCGTGGGTGGGCGGCAACTACACCCTGAGCGGCGTCACGACGTATCTCGCGGGCTGGAACGGCACGGCATGGGTCAAGCCGACCGGGATCGCGGCCGAGGTTAAGGCGCTCAGCGTCGACTCAAGTAACGTATTGCGCGCGGGCCTGGCTACTGCTCCGGGCGTGTGGCGCAAGATCTACGGCAACGTCATGATCCCCGACTACGGCTTCCGGGCGTATGCCACCGTCACCGCGATCGGCTCGGCCTCCGGCGCAGACGTTCAAGTCGTGGGCCAGAACACCGCCACGGCCAGTACGTGGATGTATGTCGGGACGCTCACCAACTCCGGGAGCGTGCCCGAGGACATCACGATCACGCTGACCGTCGCATCGGGCACCACGGCCCCGACCCTCTACACGATCGGCAATTTGACGACGGGCATATTCGTGCAGTTCAACAGCACCCTGGTCGGGCCAGAGACGATCACGATCAACACCGCAACCAACACGATCACCTCATCGACTCGCGGATCACTCAAGAGCGAGATCCTCAACGGGGCCTCGATCAGCTCGCTCAAGCTCGCCGCCGGGGCGAACAGCTTCGGCGTCCTGGTTTATGACCCGTCCAGCAAAGTGACGGCCACCCGGACCCTGCTCGGGTTTAAGTATTTCAGCGCGGACGCCCTTTCAACATGAGCGACGTCACCTACTCCCTGAAGTATTTCACCCCGGCGGGTACGCTGCTCGAAACGTATGTCGACCCGTTCGACGTTGGGGTGGGGAGGAGCGGCAACGAGCCGCCGGCGCTCTCCATTCGCCTGCCCTCGGGCGTGATCTCGTCCGCCAACCTCGTGCCGGACGCCCGGCTCGAGCTGGTCCGCACCGGGACTGACGGCGTAGCGCGGCGGGTTTTCGGGACGATGTTCCTGCTGACGGCCTGGTCTTCGGGCTACAGCGGCAACGAGGCCGACCTGACGATATCCGCCCGGGGGGCGAGCGCGCTCCTTGAGCGCCGGATCGTCAAATACGTGTCGGGCAGCGCCGAGGCGTCCAAGACCGACTACGCCGACGACATGATGCGCGACATTGTGCGCGAGAATTTTGGGAGCGGGGCCGGGACCGGGCGCGACTGGTCCTCATCTCTCACGGTCGAGGCCGATACCTCGCTTGCCCCGAGCGTCTCAAAGTCTTTCGCCTGGCGCGTCGTGCGGAACGTCCTGGACGATCTGTGCGAGGCAAGCGCCCAGAACGCCAGCCCGGTTCGCCTCTTCTACGACGTCCCGTATGAAGCGACGGGCTTTGTGTTCAGGGTCTACACCGGCCAGCGCGGCACGGACCGGCGACTGCTGATGACGCTCGACTCGGCGGCGGGGGATGTGCAGGATGCCCGACTATTTCGCGACTACACCGAAGAGAGGACCTACGCGATCGTGGGCGGGCAGGGCGAGGGCGCGGCCCGGACACTGGTGTATGTCGAGGACACCACCCGCTACGACGGCTCGCCTTTTGCGCGCAAAGAGGTATTTGTCGACGCCCGCAACTACGTCTCTTCGACCGGCATGTCTGACGAGGGCGCGGCCGCGCTTTATGACGCGCGCCGGCTGGTGACGTTCGCCGGCCGGATCAACACCGGGGCGTATGAGTACGGCAAAGACTGGGAATTCGGCGACCGGATCTACGTCATGCATGAAGGTGTCCGGGTTGACTGCATCGTCCATAGCGTGTCGATTCGTCTGGCCCAGGGCCGCGAGGACGTTGTGGCTGAGCTGAGGAGCCTGTAGATGCGCAAGGGAAACGATCTCGAAACGCCACTCCGGGCAGTGATAGCCGACCTGCGAGACAAGGATCGGGCGATGGAGCGGGCGCTGACGCAGGACGCGATTCCGGCCGGCAGCGGCACGGGCACGGTGACCAGCGCGGCGCTCACGGTGCCGTTCATCTTCAGCGTGTCGGGAAGCCCAATCACGACCGCCGGGACGTTTGCGGTGACGCTGACCAATCAGAGCGCCAATCAGGTCTGGGCGGGGCCCACTGGCGGCGGGGCTGCGGCGCCGACGTTTCGCTCCCTGGTAGCCGCCGACATCCCGGCTCTCTCCTACGGCACGGGCACGGTGACGAGCGTGGCGCTCAGTCTGCCGGGCATTTTCAGCGTGAGCGGCTCGCCAATCACCGGGGCGGGCACGCTGACCGGGACGCTGGCCACTCAGACCGCCAATTACCTTTGGGCAGGGCCGGTCTCGGGCGGGGCCGCCGCGCCGACATTCCGGGCGATGGTCTCTGACGACATCCCGGCTACGATCGTCACCTACGCCAAGATCCAGAACATGACGACCGCGCGCCTGCTCGGGCGCACGACGGCCGGGGCGGGGGTGGTCGAAGAGATCTCGGTCGGGGCGGGGCTCACGCTCTCGGGCGGGGTGCTAGACACGGCTGGCGGGGCCGGGGTGACGGGCTCGGGCACGGACACGTATCTCACCCGCTGGACGGGGGCCAGCACGGTCGGGGATTCGACGCTGTATCTCTCCTTCGGCAAGATCATTTCTGCGACGTCCAACTCCGGGCTGATGGTGCAGCGCACGGGGGCCGACGCAACAAACAACAGCTCGGCCGACGCGTCCTTTGGGTTCAACGCGACGATGAGCAATCTCGCGGTTGACCGGGACGGCGGCGGGACGGTCCTCCACATGGCCGGGTTTTCGTCTGACTCGCTCACCGAGAACACCTACGTATACGGCAACCTGACGTGGTTCAGCGACGCCACCTATGACATCGGCGCTTCCGGCGCCAACCGGCCCCGCGATGCCTATCTCTCGCGCAGCCTCTACGCCGCGTCGCTGAAGCTGCTCGGCGCAACCAGCGGCACGGCAATCATCACCCCGCCGGCCGTCGCCGGGACGCCGACGCTGACCCTGCCGACGTCGACCGGGACACTGGCGCTGACGTCAGACATCACCACGGCCGTCAATGCGGCGGTGAGCGGCACGACCTCGAAGATCGCCAAGTTCACGGCGGCGAACGTGGTTGGCAACTCGATCATGACCGAGAGCGGGGCCAAGATCGAGATCACTGGCGCGCTGATCGCGATCGGCCAGTCAGACACCAACCAGCTCATCGTCAAGGGGCACAGCACCCAGACGGCGGCCCAGATCGTGATCCAGTCCAGCGCCGGGACGGAATGGCTCCCGATCCGCGCCCTGGCCAACGGCTCATTCGTCATCGGCAAGGGGGCGGCGCCCAGCCTGACCAGCGCGGACACAATCGCCATTGGAAATCGGGCACTGGAAGCCGCGACCAGCTCCAGCAGCATCGCGATAGGCGACCGCGTGCTGAAGGCGATGACGAGCAGTGGCCACACAAACGTCGGTTTGGGCCGAGATGCGCTTCAGGCGCTCACCGGGGGCCACTACAACTTTGCGTTTGGCATCAATGCGATCTACAGCAACCTGACGGGGGACGGCAACGTCGCGGTTGGCATTGAGGCACTGTATCGCACGACTGGAGCGTGGAACATCGGGATCGGAAACTGGGCCTTCTACTCCAACGTTTCTGGGGCGCAGAACGTTGGCATTGGCACCAACGCCGGCTTCCACAACACCGGCTCGTATAACGTCGAAATCGGAGACACCTGCGGCTACAACTCGCTCGGAAGCAACAGCGTCCTGATCGGCTTCGAGGCTGGGCGAACCAGCGGAGCGGCAACGATCAACGATTCGGTCTACGTGGGATACCGTGCCGGCTACGGCGCCAGCGCGGGCAGCAACAACGTTGGAATTGGGAGCGGCGCACTTCCAAAGACCGTGGCTAACGCGGTGGCGGTTGGCAAGCAGGCCGGCGCAGTCCAGACCGGCGCGGGGTTCACCGCCGTGGGTTATCAGGCGGGGCTGCTCTCGACCAGCGGCACAAACTCAACCCTGATCGGATCGGGCGCCGGCGCGTCACTCACCACGAACGGCGGGTGCGTGATGATCGGATACCAGGCGGGCGGGAGTGAGACGGCCGCCAACAAGCTCTATATCGCCAACAGCAACACCGCCACGCCGCTGATCTACGGCGACTTCTCAACGCCGAGCTTGACCTTCAACGGCACGGTCACGCACGCCGATGGCTACAACATCGTCTTTGGCACGACGACCGGGATGAAGCTCGGCACGGCCACGAGCCAGAAGCTCGGCGTGTGGAACGCGACGCCGATCGTTCAGCCCACGACCGCCGTTGCCGCGGCGACGTTCACGGCGGGGGCCGGCACGTACGTCGATGACGCATCGACGTTCGACGGCTACACGGTTGGGCAGGTTGTCAAGGCCCTGCGCAACATCGGACTACTCGCATAGATATGGCAATCCAACCCACTGACACACTCACGACTCTGACCAACGCGCAATGCGCGACGCTTCGCGATGACCTCGTTGCCCTCCTGGTGGCCTCCGGCATCGCCGCGCCGACCGTGCGCAATCTCAAACGGCGCGTGCGCATCGGCATTGACTTCATGGAGGACAAGAAGGACGAGCAGGCCGAGCGCGAGGCGACGGAGAGAGCCAACATCCAACGCCAGGCGGAGGACGTGGAATTGCGCCCAATTCGCGAACGCCGGGACGCGCGCCGGCAGATTGACTATGGAGCAGACTAAGCACACATGACCAAACCCAAGATCATTCCCCAACCAACGACCGAACTCGGCTCACTGCTCGGCACAGAGGACCGCGGCCAGCACCCGGCCCGCGCCCGCGAGCTGCTGCAGATGGCTCAGGCGCCGGTGCTCACGATCGTCATCCAGCATGACCCACGCGGAGGCAGGACGACGGTCAATGTCATCGACAGCCAGGGCAACCCGGTGGCGTTTG
>OFRM01000342.1_pt1 | contig 20283 bp, 29 predicted proteins | sample 1543101 | NCBI WGS metagenome assembly OFRM01 (sample SAMN07774223, study PRJEB24372) | wastewater metagenome | isolation source: Exp Tend VB 0WW | collected 2016-02
TAGCCGTCGCCGTAGCCGTCGCCGTAGCCGTAGCCGTAGGCGTAGCCGCCGTAGCCGTCGCCGTCGCCGTCGCCGTCGCCGTAGCCGTCGCCGTAGCCGTAGGCGTAGCCTGATTTTGCGCTCATCGCCCATTCGGGCGCTTCGGGCAAAATCCCGAGCTCAGTTACCGCGCCCAAGGAGCATTCTCCCACTTGTCGATAGCGGCATCGGTCACGTCAGCGATGGACGTGATGTTGAGAAGTTCGAGCCGATCAGCGGCGGGGCCAATGCGGCATTGATCGTTAGGGCCAGCTTCGGCCAGACCCAAAAACCCGCGCGTGCCCGACCAGCGAATGCAATTGCGGGCTCGGCGCAGAATGATCGTCGTGCCGTCGCGCGATTCCTCGTAACCGAAGAACACGCCCCGGTTCGCGGTAGTCACCAGAACGGCTCGCGCGTCAGCGTTCGCCTTCTTGGCCGGTGCAGTTGCCTCTTTCGTCGCCATCATTTTCTCCTTCAAAAACTTATTTGGTCATCGGCTCTTGGATCAGGAGCTAATTACAGCCCCTCTTTCACAACCCCAAATCCCCCCGAACCTCCTCCGCCAGATACGCCGCCGCCGTGTCGCGGATCGCGTCGGCAGCCGAAGCCGCAGGGTATTCCAGAGCCTCACACGCGCGGACCTCCTTCTCGAACGCATCCGTGGCCGCAGAGAACGCCGCCCAGGCGCGGGCAAGCTTCTCGCCGTGGAAGTTGAAGTAGGTCACGCGGTCGTTGTGGGTCATGTCGGAAAAGTGGGTCATGGGGGTTTTGGGGCTCCGTGGGTATCCAAGTCCGGGTTAAGGAAGCGTTACGCGGACAGGGCGAAAGTGTCAACACACATTCATACACATTGACACACCATTAAGGCCGTCTTAGTGTTTCGCCCATGAAGACCAAACCGAAAGACGCCGCCCTGTCGATCCGCATCCCTAGTCGCCTGAAGGCGACGTTACAGCGAAACGCCGAAGCGGACCAGCGGACGCTGGCCGGGTATGTTGTAAAGTTGCTTACTGAGGCGGTGGCGGGGGTGCGGGGGAAATGACCTTCCAGCGCGGCCCCAAAAACTGGCGCGACCTCCCGAAAGGCGTCCGCAACAAGTGGCTGGATCAGGAGGCCCAAATCGCCGCCGCGAAGGATACGCCGACCAGCGCGGACGAGGTGATGACGGATGCGGATTTTGCGATGGCGAGGGCGTTCAGGGATGGCGCCGGTCCCGCGCCCCGCAAGCCGCCCGCTCAGCGCGAACGCGACGAGGTGCAAAGGCCGCTGGTGAATTACCTGAGGAAGCACCTCCCCCCCGGCAGCGTGGTCTTCTCCGTGCCGAATCACGCCAGATCGAAAATGCAAGTGCTGGCCCTGATCCGCGACGGCCTCAAGCCCGGCTTCCCCGATCTCGGTCTGCTAGTGAACATGAGCACCGCCGCAGAGCTGCGCCCGCCGCTGGTCTGCTTCATCGAGAATAAGCATCCGGACGGTGGCGTGCTGTCTGCCGCCCAGGAGCACACACAGGGCGAGCTGGTCGCGTTGGGCTTTCCGGTGCTGTGCGATTGTCGAAGTGTTGAGCAAGCCTTGGAATGGCTCAGGAAGCAGGGGGTTGAAATCAAATGACCAAGCTAATGAAGCGCGACCGCGACACGCCCACGCGTTCGCCATGGACCGAGGAGCGCAAGGTTAACTTCCACGCCGGCCTTCAAGCCTCGAAAGCCGTCAACACCTGGGGCCGCGAGGAAGAGGATGCGGCGCGGAAACTTTGGGAGGCCGGCACGCCCGCGCCTTTAGTCATGGAAGCGATTAACGCCATGTTCGGCAATGGCCGCACGGTTAATTCCGTGATTGGCCGCATGCACCGCATCGGCGCTGTGTCCGGCAATCCACTGAAGCTCACAAGCAACCCGCGCCAGAAGCTGACGCCCGCGGAGATGCTTCTACGCCGCGAAGAGATCGCCCGCCTCCAGGCCGAGCGCAAAGAGCGCAACCGTTTGAAAGACCTGGAACGCACGCGGCGCAACCGCGCGAAGAATATGAAAAGCCGCTGGGCTGACCCGAAGTGGCGCGCCGAACAGACCAAGCGCATCACCGATGGTATGGGCCGGGCAGTGCGCAAGGTTTGTGTCGCTTGGGAGCCGCCCGTGACGCGTCCTGAACCCTGGCATCCCCTGCGCGATCCGAAGCCGGCGTTTTTGCAGAGGGGGTAGCAATCCCCGCCCGCTGGGCTATCGTCACCCGCAGAAGTCCCGCCGTGACTGACGGCTAACAACAAGCAAGGAAGCAAACCAACATGCGAATCATCACCGCCGACGAACGCCTGGCCGAGCGCCACGGCCCCAAGCTCCTAATCGCCGGCATTTCCAAGATCGGCAAAACCTCTCTTCTCCGAACCGTCAATCCAGAAGCCACACTTTTCGTTGACCTCGAAAGCGGCGAGCAATCCGTGCGTGACGTGCCGGTCGATTCCGTGCGCCCGCGCACATGGAAGGAATGCCGCGACCTCGCCTCTTTCCTCGGCGGCCCGAACCCGGCGCTAGGCGACGACAAACCCTACAGCCAGGCGCACTATAACGCGGTGGTCGAAAGCTTCGCTGACCTTCACCTCGCGAAGTACGGGCTCTACTTCATCGACTCAATTACCGAAGCGTCGCGGCTTTGCTTCGCGTGGGCGTCGGAGCAACCAGAGGCTTACAACAAGGACGGCAAGCCTGATCCGCGCGGCACCTACGGCCTACTCGGGCGCGAAATGGTCAATTGGCTAAACCAAATCAAGCACGCCCGCGACAAGGCCGTGGTGTTCGTCTGCATCCTGGAGGAGCGCGAGGACGACTATGGCCGCAAGTCCTGGCAATTGCAGATCATGGGCGGCATGGCCGGGCGCGAGTTGCCGGGGATTGTCGATGGTGTGGTGACGATGGCGCTGATCGACAAAGGGGACGAGACCCCGCCTGAAAGATTCTTCGTCTGCCGGCCCGACAATCCAGCGAAGTTTCCGGCTGGGGTTCGCACTATCGAGAGCGAAAGACTGGAGATTCTGGAGGCGCCGGATTTGGGCGCGCTTCTGGGGAAGCTTTCGCTGTAAGGGGGTGAGTGAAATGATTGATCCGATCCTTGGCGGGTGGGCCAACCAGCAGCTAGCCCTCATAGAAGTGAGGGAGAAAAAATTGCAAATCGTAATGGCCAAAGAGACGCTCAAAACGCGGGCCAGCCTCGAACAATATTGCAACCTTCTTTACGGCCTTGCTGACGTGCTCTGGCCGATAAGGCCGTCCGATCTCACGGAGGAAAAACTCCTGAACGAGATCAATCCAACCAACCAAGAAAGCGAGTAAACCAACATGCCTAGCAAACTCTCAACCGACTTCTCCAACGCCGAACCCTCCGGCTTCGACACCATTCCGGACGGGACCGAAGTCCCGGTCATCTTCAAAGTCCAGGCCGGCGATATCGAGGACGGCTGCATTAAGGTCGGCAAGACCGGCTCGTTGATGCTGAACCTCGAAGCCACCGTGACGGGCGGCAAGTACGCCAAGCGCAAGGTCTTCTTCGGTTTCTATATGGGGCGCGAGGACGGCGAGCTGACCGATGGCCAGCAAACCGCCGTCGATATGTCGCGCTCCAAGCTGCGCTCGATTCTTGAGGCCGCGCGCGGCGTGTCCGCGACGGACGAAACCCCGGCCGCGATCAAGGCGCGCGCTATCAAGTCGTGGCGTGACCTCGACGGCTTGGAGTGCTCGGTCATCCTCGGCGTTGAGGAGGGGACCGGGACTTTCTCCGACAAGAACGTCCTGAAGCGCGTGGTCGGCGTCGGCAAGGAAAACAAGGCGGCGCAGGAAGCGGGCGCGACTGCTTCCGCATCCAAGGCCGCAGCGAAGAAGGGCTGGTAAGCCAATGGCTAAGGAAGCGACGGTCAAGACGCAACGTGTCCGCCAGGATGAAAAGATCGTCGCTTCCATAGAGCTACTGTCCGCCCATCCGTTTAACGAAGTGCTAACAGCAGAAGAGGAGCGCGGTCTCGCGGTCGCGCTTCCTCAGCTTCGCGAGTTCGCGACCGTCGCGGGCTTTATCGACAAGCCTCTGACCGATTGGTCGCGGCAGGAGGTGATGCGGTTTTTGGCTTTGGCGGTGCGGGCGGCTGTGCCGTTGCGTTCGCTGCCGGATCACGAAGCCTTTCGCGAGTTCAACGACGAGTGTCCGATATGATCGACCTCAACAGCACCAAGACTAAGCTCCACGTCTTTTCCAACGCGGTCACCGCGCTGATCGACACTGTCATCACTCAGGACGACCGGCTCCGCATGGTGACGAAAATAATAACGGACCTTGAGGCCAACACGCCCACCCCCGAAGACCGCTGGGGCCGTTCAGTCTCGGCCTCCGCGATCGGTGACGACTGCGCGCGCCGTGTGCAGCTTGCGATCTGGCCTACGTTCCACCCCAACGCCCCTGAACCCAAGCGCCTGCCCCTGACGCAAAAGGACGGCGTGATATTCGCGCGCGGCCATGCGACCGAGCCGATGATGGCTGAGTGGCTTAAGGATGCGGGTTTCGGAATTTCCACGCACCCGATCGACAAAGAAACCGGCGAGCCATCAGAGTGGCAGCACGGATTTGTAACCGCAGGCGGTCAGATCAAAGGCTTCGCTGACGGTCTTATCAATTGCGTGCCGCCCGATTTGTGGTCGCCTGCGTGGCTCGGCATAAAGCCCCTCTGGGAGCACAAAACCCTAGGTGACAAAAGCTGGCGCAAAGCCTGGAATAACGGCGTGGCCAAGGCGCATCCGAAATACGATGCGCAGGTTCATCTGCTGATGCCATACATGCGCGCGGATGCGACGTTGTTCACGATGCTGAATGCGGACACGGGCGCGGTGTATGCGGAGTTGCGTTTGTGCGACCAGACGCTCGCGCAAAAAACGTCCGATAGGGCGGTGTTGATTCTGCAGGCGACCCGCGCCGGTGAGTTGCTGCCCAAAGCCGCCGCAACCCCAGAAGCTTTTCCTTGCGCCTATTGCAGATTTAAGGATGAATGCTGGGGCTGACCGACTGCGCAATAATGGCGCGGGGTGGCGGGGGTTACACATTGTCGCAACATAGATACTCGTGGCTTATCACGGCGGTCGCGCCTGACGGCGCGCTCAAGACAATTCAGGTCAACGGCGATGAGGTGCGCATCGGTCCCAATGGCGTGCTGTACTTTTTTGGGCCGGAAAAAGCCTATTTAGTCGCGGCCTTTAGCGCTCAAGCGTGGCGTGAGTTTGAGATTATGTCTCAGGTCACAGGGGGCGGAAACGGCTTTCTCCCTATCAGTGACGGCTCACTCCTAGACGCGGAGTGACGCCATGGCCAACGTTCACGAGCTGCCGGTGCAGCCTGACGAAGATTGTATGGCCGGGCTTCTCCATTCGATCTTTCAGCAAAGCTTTCATGGCCGTGTCGAAATTGCCTGGATCGCCAAAAGTGGCGCGATCGGCGCCAGGCTGTTCGATCTTACCGAACTAGACGAGGCCGCGGCCTGGGCGGCGCGCGCCAACGCCAACGCCGGACAGAACGTCTATTTCAGTGCCGGGCTTCGCTCCTACGAGGCCGAGACCAACGAGCGCGCCAAGAAAACCGATGTGATCTCAGTTGCGGCTATCAAGGTCGATTGCGACGATCCGGGTTGTCTGACGCGCGCGCTCAACGCTGCCGCTGATGGCGGCTTTCCGCCCAACATAGCAATCTTCACCAGCAAGGAGCCGAGCTTGCGCGGGTCGCTGTGGTGGATTCTAGACGAGCCCGGCGACCAGCACAGGGCCGAGCGTATCGAACAGCGCCTCATTGCCATGTTCGGCGCCGACAAGTCGGCGTGGAATTGCGACCGCATCATGAAGCTGGCCGGTTCGGTTGCGTGGCCAACCAAGAAAGACCGCGTAATCGAAGTTACCGGGCATTACGAAGCGGTGACGCGGCGCCAGCCCTACACACTTGACGAAATAGAGCACTCGATTGGCCGCGCCCAGATTGGCAAGACCAACATCGCTGACCGCGTGGTCGAAATCGAACTCAACGACGCCAAGCGCACAATTGACGTTGCGGAGTTTTTGGAGGCTGCCAGGGCGCCGGAAAAATTCCACGAGTTCGCGCTGCCGGCGATCATGAGTCTGGTCCGCAAGGGCGTGCCGCCCGAGCCGATCATTGAGCTGTTAGGCGGCGCGATCGCGCTGGCCGGTGTCAATCCAAAACAGCGTCACCGCGAGATGGTGAACATGGTCCGGGGCGCCGTTCAGAAGGTCGTTCCCGCTGCGCCCACCCCACAACCAGACGCCATCCCGGCCACGCCCGAGGGACGCGACCCGTTCCCGCTGATCGCCCTGGATGAAATCGGCATGCACGGCCCGCCCGAGTGGCGGATCGAGGGTCTAATCCCCAAGCGTGGCTTCGGCGTGCTCTACGGTCCGTCTGGGGCCTTCAAGAGTTTTGTAGCGCTCGACATGGCCCTGACAGTTGCGCACGGCCTGGATTGGCGCGGTAAGCCTGTAGAGGGCGCTGGCGCGGCTTACATCGCTGGCGAGGGCACCTATGGCATTCAGAACCGGGTGTTGGCCTGGCGCAACAGCCGGGGCCAATCGAGCGCCCCCAACAAACCATTCTGGCTCGCCCCGGTCGCGGCCAATTTCCTAGACGCGCCGACGGTCAAACTCATAGCCGAGCGCCTGGCGGCCCTGCCAGAGAGAGTTGGCTTTGTCGTGGTGGACACTCTGGCGCGATCGTTCGGTGGCGGGAATGAAAAGGAATCGGTGGATATGGGCCGGTTCGTCGCGGCCTGTGACTATATCGGCGCTGCCTGCAACGCCTTCGTTCTAGCAATCCACCATACCGGCAAGGACGAGGCGCGGGGCGCGCGCGGCTCCAACGTGCTCAAAGCCGCTGCCGATGTTGAGATTTCGATTACGCGCGGCATAGGTGAATCCAGCGCCGTTCTTAAGGTCACGAAAATGAAGGACTCGGAGGATGGCGCGCGCATTCGGGTTCGCATGGTTCCGGTCGAAGGCGTCTTCCCCGCGACCGGTGAGGTGGTGACCTCATTGGTTCCTGTGATCGAGACCGAAGACGCGGCCAAACCGTCAGGCCGAATCGGCAAGCTTGAGCGCGCCGTGCTGTCGGTTTTGGAGGATGGGCCAGCGAATTTCGGAACCATACAAAAGCGACTGGATGCGGATAAAGGTTCCCTTGGAAGGGCCTTAAGGGGGCTTTTAGAGAAAAATTATTGCGTGCAAGATGGAAACCTATGGTCTTTGGCAGGTGGCGTTTCGGAAAGCGACACAGAATCAGATGATTAGAAGTCGAAACGCCACCTATGCCACCTGGTGGCGTTTTTATCCCTGCGTAGGTGGCGTTTCGGTGTGCGCTCCCCGTAGGGGCGCCACCAAGTGCCACCAGCAGCGCCAGTGTGGCGTCATCAAGAGGAAGATTATTTCTCTCTACGTGCTGGTCTGGGCTCGTAACTATTTTTGGTCGCGCCCCTTTTCATCGGCCCCGAACAGTGCTCCCCTCCACCTTGGGCTGATGGAGATTTACCGGGGCGGTTCGCTCGGGGGGTGATCAGCGGCAATAGGGCCGCAGGCGGAACCTCCGACCCAACCTCACACACCCCGCGATCGCCAGACGCCCACCCCATGCCGCGCGGTGGTCCCCACTCGAAACAACACCGGACGGCAAGCTCAGCAGTACGACCAAGCATCGGCGCGCCGGCTACCCGCTCCACCCAGGCCGGCGCGCCACCCCTTCAGGAACCCCGCCCATGGCCTTCTCCGCGTGAACCTGACCCTCGCAGCCTTCGAGCGCCGCCGCGCCCCCATGAGGCTCCTAGGCCGTTTGTGGCGTATCGTGGTGTTCGCCGCCTTGATGGTCGCGGTGATGTTTCTCGGGAGCTTGTGGTCTTGAGTTTCGACCCGAACGAACCGTTTCTGCAGCCATTCGACCGCCGCTCGGTCGCGAACCTCATGCTCGCCGCGACCGCGCTGCTGTGCTTCGGGGTCGCGCTGGGGGTGTTGTTCTCGTGAGTGACCCCTCCACCCCCACCGGCTCAAACCTCATCCGCCCTGACAATTGGGACACCCTCACCCCGCTGCAAAAAAAAGACGCCCGCGAGCGCGGCATCCGCGCCCAGGCGTTCGGTGAGGGCCGCAAGGCCGAGCGGCGCGACGTAGAGGCGCTATTCGGCGGTGTCGCCATCGAGCACGTCCTGAAGCGTCCCTTCCTGCAGGAGGCGCACGAAGGCGAGATTAACCGTCGCACACTCGAACAGGACCGCTGGATACGCCACGCGCTGTGGCAGGGCCGCTGGCAGGGCGCCTTCATCGCTTCCGCCGCCACCGCTATCCTCGTTTCGATGGCGATTTTCACCTTGATTACGCTGACGCGCGCTGACACAGTGGCCGCTCAACGCGCCGTGGCTGGCCGCCAGGAAGCTCCGTTCAGCGACCAAGGCTATAACCCCCAGCCTTACGCGCATGCGCCCAGAGAGCCGCGTGACGCGCCTTGACAGCTAATCCGATTGAAATCAGAAATTCAGTTTCATGACGAACGGTGGCAAGCGAGCGGGCGCTGGTAGGCCAAAGGGCGCCAAAACGCTCATTACAGAGGAAGCGCTGCTTCGCGCCGGCGAGGGCGAGACGCCGCTCGAATACATGCTGCGCGTGATGCGCGACCCCGAAGCCGAAGCTGATCGCCGCGATCGCATGGCGGTGGGCGCGGCCAGCTATGTTCACGCCAAGCTCGCAAGCACCGAACTGACCGGCCCAAAGGGTGAGCCACTGCAAGTGGCGTGGCTCAGCAAGTAATCATTCCATATCGACCGCGTGACGCGTTCGTTTCGTTCCATGAACGCACGCAGCGGTGGGCGTCGCTGGTGGTGCATCGCCGCGGCGGCAAGACGGTTAGTGGCATCAATGATCTGCAGAAGCGTGCGCTGACCAACACGCGCAAATGGCCGCCGCCGAAATATGCTTACGTTGCGCCGTACTACAACCAGGCCAAGCGCATCGCGTGGGGCTATGCGAAATATTACGCTGACCCGATACCAGGGCGTGAGTTCAACGAGAGCGAGTTGAAAATCACGTATCCGACCGGCGCAGAACTGCGTCTGTTCGGCGCGGACAACCCCGACTCGCTGCGTGGCGATTATCTCGACGGCGGCTTGTTCGATGAATACGCCGACTGGGCGCCGACTGTATGGCCGCTGGTCATTCGCCCGATGCTGTCGGACTTCAATGGCAGCGGGACTTTTATCGGCACGCCGAAGGGGCGCAACGCTTTCTACCGCTTACACACGGACGCCGAAGCCGATCCGGTCAATTGGTTTTCCATGCGACTCAAGGCTTCCGAGAGCGGGCTGATTCCGATTGATGAGCTCGCTGATCTGAAGCGCGGCATGAGTGAGGATCAGTATCGGCAAGAGTTTGAGTGCGATTTCGACGCGGCAATTCAAGGCGCTTACTACGCCGCGTTGCTGCGTGAAGCTGAAACGCAAGGCCGCATCTGCAACGTCGCAGCCGATCCGCTCATGCAGATTCGCGCGCACTTCGACATTGGTGGGCCGGGCAAGAAGGCCGATGCGATGGCGATCGTCATCGACCAATTTGTTGACCGCGAAATCCGCGTGCTCGATTACATCGAGGGCGTAGGGCAGGTGCTTGCCTACTACGTTAACGAGCTGCGCAATCGCGGCTGGGGGAATGCGCTGTGTGTTGTGCCGCACGATGCAGCGCAGACGCACGCGGACAATCCGACCGGGATCGATTTCGAGGCGCAGCTAAAGCAGGCCGGGTTTCAGACCAAGAAAATCCACAGCCCGCCCGGCATCGTCATGCAGCGCATCGCGACGCTGCGGCGGCTGCTGCCTCGGATATGGTTCAACCGCACGACCACGGTTGGCCTGCGTGACGCCTGGCAGGCGTACCATGAGAAGCGGGACGAAGACCGCAACATCGGGCTCGGGCCGGAGCACGATTGGGCCAGCCACGGCGCGGACGCGGGCGGGCTTATGGCGATCGACTACGAGGAGCCGAAGAAGGCGATCAATCCGCCAGCCAACCCCCGCCGCGCCTACGGCAGCACTATTGCTTGAGGTTCCGAACGGTAGTAACCACGCCGATTAACGAATCGCCCCCAGAGCCCGCTAGGCAGGCTTGCGTGCGTCTGACCTTACGCTGATCTGAACCAACGAAAGCCGGGGGGCTTCTCAGCGCATGTATGCGCCAAAACCTGCACATTTTTGGGATACGGCAGCCGGCTGCTGGCGGCCGGCCGTGCCAGGCGAGCCCGGAGAGCTGGTTTGGAATAGCACGACGCTGTCATGGGAGCCCGGCGCGCTGGGGGCAGAGTACGTCTGGAATCCAACCACTTATAATTGGGACTACGGCACGCTCGGCGGCATGTACCTGCGCAACACCACGACCAACGATTGGGAAAAGGTGACCGAGCCTGGGCGCGGCGGTCCCTATTATTTCGACACGACCACGGGCGGCTGGGTGCTGAACACCGCGGCGGTAGTGAGCGCTGAACGCGTGACCGAGGCGGGCGATATTCGGATCACTGAAGACGGGCTGGTGAGGGTGACGGAATGACGTCGAAAATCTCAGCCATGACAGCCGCGTCCGCGATGGACGGCACAGAGGCGTTTGAAACGGTGCAGGGCGGCGCAACGCGTAAGGGCCTTGTGTCGCAAGTCGTGACCTGGGTGTTGGCGACGCTGAAAGCGTCCGCAGCGGAAGCGAAAGCGGCAACCTCCGCTGTTAAGTTCTTGACGCCATCAAATCTAGCCAATCGCTCGGCCTTCGCGGCGGTGCTTGCTGGTGATCAGACCGGTGTTGCCGACAACACTGCGACGAAGGCTGCATTTGCCACCGAAGTTTACGATCGAGCGAGCGATTACGATAATTCTCTCTACCGCTGGACGCCGCCAGCCGGCGCGGTGCGGCTTAGCGCTCAACTGCGTCTCGATGGTACAGCACTGGCGACCGCGACCGCCTATGTCGCGATCTACAAAAACGGATCGATTCTGCGTGTTGGCACGCCGATTGCCGCGATCGCCGCTAACGGAGCGCGATCAAGCGTGACCACGACCGATCTAGCGAACGGGACGGACTACTACGAGGCGTTCGGATCATTAGATACCTCAGCCGGCGACGCCACGTTCACGGCTGCGGGCGTTGGGAATTATTTCAGCGGGGAGCAGATTTAATGAGCCTCTATCAGACGCTTATTGACCTTGGCTTCCGCCAGGATTCGCCCGGCGACGCGGACGGCGATTTTCTGCTGCAGGACGACAGCGACGGGGCTGGGCCGTACATAAAGGTGTGGCGCAGCGCGCAGCCGTGCCCGTTTCCGGAATTGCTCCGCGAGCAAAACGCCCCGGAATGAGCACCGCCTACGCCCCCCAACGCACAGATTCTGACGACGCAGCCGCGCGCAAAGAAAAACTTATCCGCATGCTCAAGGCGGAAGAGAACGACGCGATCGGTTACCGGCAGTCGGACCTTCAGCAGCAGCAGATTACCGCGCTCAAGGAATACAACGGCGAGCTTTACGGCGATGAGGAAGACGGGCGCTCAAGAGCCGTAACCAGAGAAGTGTTCGAGACGATCCAGTGGACGTTGCCGGACCTAATGCGGGTGATGGCCGGCGCTGGCAATATCATTTCGATGGAGGAGACGAGCGAGGCTGACGAGAAATATTCCAAGGACGCAGCCGACTATCTGAACTGGATCGTTCAGGTGGATAACCGCGGCTTCAAGCTGCTGCACGACTTTGCGTTCGACGCGCTGTTGCAGCGCAACGGGTTTCTCGCCTGCTACTGGCGCGACAAGGAATACCGCGCGCCACAGCAATTAAGCGGGCTGTCGTTGGAGCATGTGGAGGCGTTGCTACAAGACCAGAATGTCGAAATCCTCGCCGCTCCAGAGATTGACAACGAAAGCGAAGCTGGCGGCTTTTCACTGACGATCCGCCGCCGCAAGTCGCCCGCGCGCGCCGAAATCTGCGCCATTGCTCCGGAAGACATTCGCATCAATGGCCGTGCGGTTGATCTCGAAAGTGCGCGTTATGTCGGGCGCGTGCTGCGCATGCTGCGTGGCGAGGCCGCGAAGAAGTGGCCAGACATGGCCGAAGAGATCATGGAATACAGCGGCGAGGCCGCAAGCGGCGCGGGCTTCTCGACGCGCGGCGAAGACGTAAGAACCGAGCGCTTCCGTGACTGGTCAAACTGGCGATCGACCGACAACGAAGCGGCGCAGGAAGTGCAAATCCTTGAGGAGTATCTCAGGGTTGACCTCAACGACGACGATTATCCCGAGACGATCCGGTCATATCGGATGGGCGATCTGCTGCTTGAGGAAGAGGAGATCGAGGAAAACCCGTTCGGCACATGGACCTCGCTCCCGGTCCCGCACCGGCTTTACGGCATGGCGCAGCAGGAAATCACGAGCGATCTGCAGCGACAGTCAACCGTACTTAAGCGCGCTGGCTTGGATGCAACTTATCAGTCAGTGGTCAACCGCGAAGCCTACGACAAGAACAAGATCGTTGATCTGGGCGAGCTGACCGCGACTTATGCGGGCGCGAAGATCGCGGTAAACGGGCCGCCAGCAGAGGCGATCTTCCCGCTGACTGGCGGACTGGAGACGGCCAAGTCAGCGTGGGAAGCGCGTGAGATCGTCTCCCTTGAGCTTGAAAACCGCACCGGCGCCACGCGCCAGACGCAGGGGCTCGACCCCGACGCGCTGCTACAGGGGCCGCACTCGGGTAAGGCCATCGATCTGCTGCAAACCGCCGGCGGCGCGCGCAAGGAATTGTCCGCACGTCACATGGGCGACGGCTTTGAGGCGTTTCTCAACAAGCTCTATCGCTTGGTGTGCCGCCACCAAAACGAGCCGCGCCAAGTCAAGATCGGCGGCAAATGGTGCACGTTCGATCCGCGCACATGGAATAGTGAGCTGCGCGCGCGGGTGCATACCGGGCTCGGCACCGGCAACCGCGACCAGACTGCGATCGGGATTCAGTGGATCGCGCAGTTTCAGGATGCGGTGATCGAGAAGCTTGGTCCCGACAATCCAATGGTAACCCCAAAGCACGTCTACCGAACCTTTGAAGAGGGCGCACGCAACTGGGGTTACCATTCGGCCGAGCCGTTCATGTCGGAGCCGCAGGACGAACCTGTCACCGATCCGCAGACCGGTCAGCCGGTTGTCGATCCAGAAACCGGGCAACCGAAAACCAAGCCTTGGGCGCCGCAGGCGCAACCGGACCCGGCCATGGCCAAGGTGCAGGCCGATGCGCAAGCCAGCCAGGCTGAACAAGCACTGAAGCAGCAGACCGCCGAGGCCGATCATCAGCTAGAAAATATCAAGGCCGCCGCCGCGCTCGAACTGCAAAGCAAGAAGGACGAAGAGGGCCTTCAGGCGCAGCGCGAGAAGGCCGCGCTTGATTTGCAGCTTGCACGCGACAAGGCGGCGGCTGAGATCGATTTGGCCGAACGCAAGGCGTTGGCTGAGGAGAGTCTGGCGCGCGAGAAGATGGCGATGGAGTTCACGCTCGCGCGTGAAAAAATGATGATGGAAGTGGCGTTGGAGCGTGAGAAGCTGGCCGCGCAGCGCGAGATGCACGCGGAAAGCACGGACGCCTCACGCGAGATGCACTCGGAAAAGACCACCGCAACGCAGGACATGCATAGCGAGAAGGTCGAGGCGGACGTGAAGATTTCTAAGAATCGCCCTGGAGGGGATTTGAGTGAGTAATGCCGAAGCAAAAACCGAGCGCCTGATTCTTCTCCGCGACATGCTGGAGAAGGCGGCTGAAGCCCGCACCATGGTTTCCACATCGCTCTGGCGCGACATGTGGGACCGGATGGAAGGCGAATATCTGGAGCGCCTGCTGAAGTGCGCGCCGGGCGAAGACGTGGAACGCTACCGGCTGTCCGTGGCTATCGAAGTGACGCGCAGGGCGCGTGCGACGATCGAACATGTAAGCAAGACTGAGGCCGCGCTGGAGCGCGAGTTGGATTTGCTTGAAGGGCGTAAGCTGGCGCCGGTGGCGTAACCAAAAACGTGACGATTACACGAAACGAAGGAGAGCCATTAGATGGCTAAAGCATCAGGCGAAGCGGCGATTGAAGACATTGCACGGGCCGGCATGGCAACGCAGCCAGGCGCTGACCCGTCAGTCATGTCTGCTGCGGCAATGATTATGCAACTCGGCCCCGAAGCTATGGGGCTGGCGCCGCGCGCTGAGATCGAGCAGCAATTGAAGGATCAGAATGGGCGGCAACGCTCCGGTGATCCGACCGAACAACAGACCTCCTCGGATTTGGAGGAAAGCGAAGACGAGGCCGCCACTAAGAAGGCGGCTGACACTGATGCTAAGGGCGACGTGGTTGTCGATGACGACGCGGAGCAGTTTATCGAAATTCCCAGGGGCGAAGGCGAAGAAGCGGAACGGATTCCGGTCGCTGAAGCTGTGAAAGCAATTGAACAAGTCCGCACGTTTAATGGAGGCGTCGCGGCGGCTATCAATCGCGTGGAAGCGGAATACCAGGAAAAGCAAGACGGCGTGTTGAACGAAATTGTTCAGATGCACGAGACCGTGCGGCAACGCGCGGAAGCGGCGTTAAGGGCGATACCAAGCCCGCGCCCGCCGTCGAAGGTCTACCTGGACCGAGCCAGCGAACACTACAATCCCGAGGAGTACCACCTGCGCATGCTCGATTATAACGAGCAGGTCAAAGCCTATGAACTGGTCGGCGCTGAGGGGAAGAGGGCCAGCGAGGCTTTAACCCAACTCCAAGCCGCTCAAATCATGCAACACTCAGAACGCGAATATGCGCGCTTGGCGCGCTATCCTGGTTTTGAGGAATGGGCCGACCCAGCTAAGCGCGACGTTCACGAAGCGGCAATGTTGAAAGACCTTGAAGAATTGTACGGCGTCAAAGCCGACGATCTCGCCGGGGTCCGCACGCACAAGCTGTTCGTGATGGCGCGCGATTTGATCGCGGCGAAGAAAACCGCGAAGGCCGCGCCAGAGATCAAGCGGCAGGTGAAGGAGCGGGTCGCTAAGGTGACCAAGGGTGTGGCGGCGCAGCCGCGCACTTCGTCAGGGCAGTTTGCGCCGGGGGCGCAGGCGGCTTTGAAAGAGCTTCAAACCACGGGATCGAAAGAAGCCGCCGCCGCATACATTTTACGTTCCGGGCTTGCCAGAGGATAGACCTGAAGGGGTCTGAGAAAAGGCAAGTATTCAAATGGCTGCGACAACCACTTACACGACTTACGAGCAGATCGGTATTCGAGAAGACCTCTCGAACGCGATCTATCAAATCTCACCGACTGACACGCCTGCGGTTTCCGCGATTCAAAAGGGCGCGCCAGCCAAGAACCGCTTTATTGAATGGCAGACTGACGCCTTGCCGACTGCGGCGGTGAACTTCAACACTGAAGGCGCGGACGTGAACTATCGCACGCTCACGCCGACCGCGCGTCTGCGCAACTACACGCAAATTTCCGATGACGGGATCAAGATTTCCGGCACGTCGCAAGCCGTCACTACGGCTGGGCGCGAAGAGGAAATGGCCTACCAGATCACGCAATCTGGCGCGTGGATCAAAAACTGCATGGAAGTTCAGGTCACCGGCAATTACGCCTCAGCGGTTGGCACTAACGCTACGGCGCGACGCTCGGCTGGTATCGAAGCTTGGATCACCTCCAACGGCTCGCGCGGCTCAGGCGGCGCGGACGGCGGCTATACGGCGGCCGGCACGGTGACAGCGGCGACTGATGCGTCCTCGACCAACCAACGCACCTTCACTGAAACCCGCCTCAAGGCAGCGATCAAGGATTGCTGGTCTTCGGGCGGCGATCCGACGCTGGTTATCGTTGGCCCTGTGAACAAGCAGAAGGCGTCGGCATTCGCCGGCATCTCAACCAAGTTCCAGGACTTCGGCGCCAATCCGCAAAGCGGGGCTGGTCTGGCGATCATTGCGGCGGCAGATTTCTACGTTTCGGATTTCGGCAAGCACAAGATCGTGCCGGATCGCTTCTCGCGTGAACGCACCGCGCTTGTGCTCGATCCGAAATATTGGTCGATGCACAACCTTCGCCCGTTCCAGGTCAACGCGATGGCTAAGACCGGCGACGCCGACAAGAAGCAGCTTCTGGTCGAATGGACGCTGTGCTCTCGAAACCAAGCGGCTTCGGCCACGGTTGCGGATTTGACCACGACCTAAGGCTGGAACTAGTGGGGCGGCTAAAACGGCCGCCCCACCACTTTTTAAGGAGAGGCATGAGATGCCGCAGCAAATAGACGACCCGAACGACAACGGCCAAGACCCGCGCCTTGAGCTTCCGCCGATCGATAAGCGCCGGCAAACCCCACCCGCGAAGGCCGCTGCTGCGGTTGAGGGTGCAGACGCAGGCGGCGCCAGCGCGGCGACACTGATCGCGCAGGCATTCGCCAAGGCGCTGTCAGGCGCCAAGGAGCCACCGAAAGTGCGCTATGGCGAGGACAATCAGGCCGAAGTTTGGGTGCGCGCTAACCGCCGCGTTCATATCAGCCCGGCTGATCTGGCCTATAGCCGCATCGCCGGCACAGCCTACGGCATGGACGGCCCGTCGCATAAGTTTGAAGAAGGCGAGCCGATTTGCATGCGGCCTGGGCCTGGGCTGGATTCGCTGCTTGATGCTGGGCGGGTGCGGCTGGATGACAAAAAACCGGCAGCGCAGCGATGAGTTTAGGAGGCGGCTCCGGCATAGGCCGCATGCTAAAAGTCTCGCCTTGGGGCGAGCGCCGCAGCATGACTTACGATCACAATACCGGGGCCGTAACGATCAAGCGCGAGACGGATATTAGCGCGGTGCTTGATTCCAACACCGAACGCCAGAATAACGGTGTTCACAAAGGCGAGGATGGCGACTTCTGGTGCGCCGCTTCCGTGCCTTTGGTGGTCATAGACGCCTGGCTGAAAGAGTACGCGGCTGAAACTGGGCGTTTGATTGTTGATCCGTTTGGCGGTGACGAAGAGTGGGATCGGTGGGCGTTTCGTCGGCTCGATAACAGCGAGTTTCGTAAGCTGCGCACCGGGTTGTTCAGGATCGGAGATCACGGCAAACGATGAGCAATTTTGCATGAGCAATGACACCATCCAGGGCCTGCTAGTCGAAGCCAAACGCGCCAGTGAGCGCGACGACCGCGCGCGCATGGTGGTGATCGCGGACGAAATCTTGAAGCGCGACCCGGCCAGTTTTGACGCGCTGTTTATTGCCGGCGTTGCGCTGCTCGGGTCGAAGCAGGAAGGGCTGGCGCTACAGCTTTTCAACGTCGCCAAGGAAGCCACAACGCTTCCAGCCGCGCTGTCTGCGGTGTGGAATAACATCGGTTGCTGCTTGCAGGACTACGAGCCGGCGCAGGCGTATCTGGCGTTTCTGGAATCGCTAAGCCACGGTGAGCAACCATCGGTGTACGCCAATCTGTGTAATGTTTCCTCTTCGATTGGGCGGCATGCTGAGGCGCTGGACTGGGCGGCGAAGTCGGCGGAAACGGGCGGCGCGGATGCATCTTACAATAAGTCATTTGCACTGTTTTCAATGGGCCGTTGGGCTGAGGCGTGGCCGGAATATGCAAAGTCTGTTGGCGTTCGCGAGGGCACGGATCGCGGCTATGGCTTGCCTCGGTTCAAGGCTGGAGAGGATTTCAACCGCTGCTTGGTTCATGGCGAACAGGGTATAGGCGACGAAATCCTGTTTATGTCGATGCTGCCTGCGGACTTCGGCGGCGCGATTGAGTGCCATCCGCGCAACGAAACGCTGTTTGCGCGGTCGTTTCCGTCGGCGCGGGTGTACGGCACGCTAGGGCGCCCATATCTGGATTGGCTCGGTTTGGAGATGGCGCAGGGGCTGGCTTACGAACTGGAGATGGGGGGGATTGGTGAGTTTTTCGCGCCCGCCCCATTCGCACGCGCCGCATACCTGACAGCGGATAAGTCGCGCCGACTGGCGAGCGAAGTTTGGCTGGACGACCCACCGGCGCGCGCACTAAAAGTCGGCATCGCCTGGACCGGAGGTCTCTGGCGCACTGGCCGCGCCCGCCGCTCGATTCCGTTTCACGAAATCATCCGCCTCAAGGCGCTTCAAAATCTCGGCGTCCAATTCGTCAACCTAGAATACGAAGACCGCCGCGAGGAGCTAAAGAGCGCCGGTCTCGATTGGCTTAACCCGTCATGGGCGACGAAAAAGGGCACAGACACAGACGACCTCGCCGCGCTGGTGAGCGCGCTGGATTTGGTGATCGCGCCGACAACGTCGCTGGTGGACCTTTGCGGCGCCCTCGGCGTCGAATGTTGGGCCATGGTCGATGAGAATCCGCAATGGCGCTACAGCGACTTCGCCGGCCAAGACAGCATGTGGTTTTACCAAAGCGTCCGCTGCTTCCGTCAGCAAGTGCGCGACGGCGGCAAGTGGACGCGGGTTGTGGGCGAGGTGATGGCGGCGCTCCGCGAACGTGTCTCGCCCCCTCAGACGCAAGAGTCCAAAGAGGCGCAAGAGGCGCAAGAGGTGGCTGCGGAATGATCCACCCCCTCGCTTTCGTTGACGGGACCGTCACTATCGGCGCCTTAACAAAGGTCTGGCAATTCGCCTCGGTCATTCGTGGCGCTGTGCTCGGACGCGAATGCACTGTCGCAAGCAATGTCACGCTCGACGGGCCGCGCTTTGGCGATCACTGCATAATCTGCCCCGGCGTCGATATGGGGCCGGGCTTTCTGGTCGGAAATGACGTGTTCGTTGGTCCTAACGTGGTGATGTGCAACGACGCGTGGCCACGCACGCACAAGACCGGCTGGGACCGAGACGAAATCGAACAGGCCGTCGCGAACGGCAGGTTTTGCGTTGTGGTCGAAGACGGCGCTTCGATTGGCGCTAACGCCGTCATTATGCCGGGCGTCCGCATCGGTAATGGCGCGATGATTGCGGCTGGCGCTATTGTGTGCCGTGACGTGCCAGCATGGGCTTTACTGACCCGAGAGGGCGGTCTGGCGATGATTGACGACGAATCCCGGCTGCGTGTGCGTTATGCGCGAGAGCGTGTGGCGCCGACCGCGCCTGAGGCGTTATCGGCGGCTGGGGTGTAATGATTACAATCGCCACCATGTTCTGGGACGCAAACGAGAACTCGCAGTCGTTTTCGCTGTGCTACGACGAATCGTGGGTGGATAAGCTTTATCGCGGCTTCAAACGCAACCTCACCCAGCCGTTTCGGTTTATCTGCTGGGTTGATCGCGAGCGCACTTTCGAGGAAACGGCGATTGAGCAGCGCCTGTTGGTGTCGCCGCGCCCGTTGGATTACGGCGCTTGCCTGGAGCCATATGCGATGAATGAGCCGATGATTATTGTCGGGCTCGACACGCTGGTCACTGGCAATTGCGATCACCTCGCGGACTATTGCTTCACGCACCAAAGGCTGGCCGTTCCGCGCGACCCGATTTTCACGGAAACCGTGTGCAACGGCGTGGCGCTGGTCCCGGCTGGCTGGAGCCATATCTGGCGCGAGCGTCAGCCGCGCATCAATGACATGGAGCGCATCCGCGAAATGTTTTCGCGCGGAGAAATCGACACGCTCGATACGTTGTTTCCAGGGCAGGTGAAAAGCTATCGTTGCGAAGTGAAGGAAAAGAACCGCGACTGTCTCGACAACACACCGGGCGAGTTGGGCGACGCGCGGCTGGTGTACTTTCACGGCCGCGATAAGATGCACGAGATGGAAGACGATCCGCTGATTTGGACGCATTGGATATGAATTACAAAGCACACTATGCCTCACGCCGCGTGCCTACTGGCACTTTTTTTGGCAAGGTATGGCCAACCGAAGCGGCGGCTAGGAAAGCCGCTGCGTTGGAGCTTGGGCTTGAGCCGCTCACTGTGCTTGTCGGTATCGTGGAAACTGACGAGCCAGTCAGTCCGTATGCTTTGGTGGAGGTGGATTAAATGGCCGCCATCACAAACCTCGGCACGCTCAACACCGCTGTCAGTCAGTATTACCCAGACGGCCCGCGCACTGACATTACGGCTGCGATGCTGACGGACTTTCTCAACTTCACGCAGAGCAAGCTCTATTGCGGTGACGGGGTGTCAGAACCGCTGCGCATCCGCCAGATGATCGCGAGCGCCAATCTGACGCCGAATGCTTCCGGCGCGGTGACGATTTCAACTGGCGTCGCCATCGGCTGGCTTGAGTTTATCGAGATCACCCCCG